>Ga0180430_10001033_pt1 | contig 28537 bp, 23 predicted proteins | sample SS_ome_9_FD_132999 | JGI IMG/M metagenome (GOLD analysis project Ga0180430, IMG submission 132999) | Hypersaline lake sediment archaeal communities from the Salton Sea, California, USA - SS_1_S_2 metaG | ecosystem: Environmental > Aquatic > Non-marine Saline and Alkaline > Hypersaline >... | reverse complement strand
CTCCACCGTGAGCCGGCCCAGTTCAAAGCCCGCTTCAATGACCGGCGGCTCGGCCTCAGACTGAACCCACCCCGCCCGTAGCGCAACCCGGCCCGGTGGTAGGTTCGGCGGCAGAGGTAAGCTGATTTTATCCTGCACCCAATAACCGGCGGGCCATTGACTGGTCGGCCATTCCCCCCCGACCGGCGCCACAGGCGGCCATTGGTACACAACGCCGCTCTCATTCATCAGCCAAAATAGTAACTGATAATTTTTCTGGGGCGGCTGCATGGTTTCCCAATGCAGGGTGACGTTGAGTGTGTCGCCGGCGTGCTGCATTTGATGGCCGCGCAACGCCAGCGGCGGGCCGCCGACCGGCGGTATGACTGCGGCGTTGGGGTTCGGCAGGCGGTCGAGGTCTACCGAATCGGGCTGTTCATCCAGCCGGGCCGTCACGTCGGTCAGAGGGATGATGGTTTGCCCTCCGGACGCGGGCAGCGCGGTTGCGGTTTGGCGGTCAACTACCTGTACGGTCAGGGTGAAGGTTCGGGGCGGCAGGTCCCCCGGCAGCCGCACCGTGAGTCGTTGCAGAGCCTGCACCCCCGGCTGCCAGTAACGGGGCGGATAGCCGTTTCTGTCGGCAGCGGTCCACACGTGGCCCTGCCGGTCCCGCATTTCCAGCAAAAAGGTGTAATCGGCATCCGGCGGCTGGGGGCGCAACACCTGCCAATTCAGCAGTACATGGAATTTGCCGCCGCTGACTACCTCGCCGAGTATCCGGTAATTCTCCAACAGCAAATCATCATTAATGTTGACCGCCAGCCTGGCGTCCGCATCAAACAGGCCGGCCAGTTGTGCGCCCGCGTCCGGCGCCAGTCGATAGCGGGTGTAATCCCGGCCCGACTCGGCGGCAACCGGCTGCAACAGTGATTGCCACGCCTCCGGCGGTGGCGCCCACGCCGAAAACAGATAGCGGGGAGACAGACCGCTTTCCGGCGGCGGTAACGCCAGGCTTTCGGCGCCATCAAACCAGAAAGCCAGCGGCGGTTCTCCGCCAAAATGGAGAGCGAGCCGAAACTGGTCGAGGTCGCGGTAATATTCCGAAGAGATAATCGGCAGGTTGTCGGCCGGGGAGTTTTGCAGATGGTTCGCCATTTGGGCAATGTCGGCGCCGTAAATGTGGCGGGCTTCGACGGCGTTGGCCCAACGGAAAAAATAGTCATAAACGGTGTGCAGGGTGGTCAGGGCGAGCAGGAGAGCAAGCAGGGTAACGGGGATTAATTTTCGTGTAGCTAATAATTTATTGTTTTGTTGACCGAGCCGGGCTTCGATTGCCTGATATGTCCGGGCCAGGCCAAACGCCCAAATGATGTAGACGGCCGGCAGCGCGCCGATGACGCGCAAAAAGTGGGGGCTGTCGTCGGTGATGAAATCAGGCAAGAGCATCAGCAACAGCCAGAGCCACAGCAGGGCTGCCGGGTCGGCCCGGCGCGGCCCGTGCCGCAACCGGAGCAGCAGTAGACCCAGCCCCAGATAGAACAGCAAGCCGTTGGCCCAGTCGAACAGGGGACGCCCGTCCAGATTGTAGCGGTCGGTGTCGTCGCCGTGCAGGGTGAACATCCCCAGCGTGCGCAGGGTGTTCTGTGCGGTTGGTCCCCATTCGCCGTTGAGCAGATGGGGGATGGTCGTCACCTGGCCGGAACGCTCGGAGAAACTGGCCCGGTTTTGCCAGTAGTAGTGGCCCAGCGGAGCCACAACCGCCGCCCACAGGGTAAAATGGAGCAGTAGCCCCCACCAGTGCTGTCGTTTGATGCGCCGCTGGAGGAGGTGCCAGCCAAACAGCGCCAGTACCAACAGCGGTACAAATCGGCTCGACAGGTAGGTGTACATGCCGATGCCGGCTGCCAGGCCGCTGACAGTTGCAAAGGTCAGGCTGCGTCGGAGGTTGTATTCGTGTAGCGAGCGATACCAAAAGTAGAGGGTGACAATCAGCAGCGGGGGCAGCAGCACGGCCCGCAGGGTCAGCCGGCTGACAAACACCGGCCAAAAGAAAATGGCCGCGCCGGTCATTGCCAGCAGGGCCACCCGGCGGTCAAATAGACGCACAGTCAGCGGATAAATCAAGGCCACGGTCAGCAGGCCGCAAAAAATGTTAACCAGCCGCAGTTGCACCGGGCCAATGCCAAAGGCGTCAAAGGCCAGAGCCTCCAGATAAATGATGAGTGGTTCGATACCTTTGTTGATGTCGTAAAAAATTTGCGGTTGGCCGTTCAGGGTTTGGATGGCGGCCAGGCCATTGTTGGCCTCATCGTGAGACAGGCCGGGCGGAATTTGTCCGATAGCGGCGATTCTCAGGGCAAACGCCAGCCAGAGAATGATGACGGGCCAGAGCCGGTATTTTTGAAAGGGAGATGTTTTTGATAAGGTTTTTGGGTTTGGCATAACGATTTTTGATTTACGATGTGCGATTTACGACCCGAAAATCGTAAATCAGAAATCTGAAATCGTAAATCGGTTGGGTCAGGGCCGCCAGGCCGGAGTCTGTTCGTCCCGGTCCGGGGTGTTGGTCAGGTTGGTGATAGTTTCGCCGTCAATGGTTATCGAGAAGATGTCCCAACTGCCGTCCCGGTTGGAGTAAAATACGAGCCGCTGCCCGTCGGGTGTCCAGGCCGGGCCGTGGTCGTTGGCCTGAAACTGGTTGGCCACGTTCACGGGCGGGCTGCTGCCATCGGCGTTAACCCGATAAATTTCTACGTTGCCGTCCCGATTACTCTCAAAGGCCAACTGTGTGCCATCGGGCGACCAACTGGCGGATAGATCATTTTCCGGGGCGGTGGTAATTTGGCGGATGTCTGAGCCGTCAATGTTCATGGTGTAGATGTCCCAGTTGCCGGCGGCTTTGCTGTTAAACACAAACCGATTGCCGTCGGGCGACCAGACCGGCACAATGTTGCCGTTGTCGTCGTTGGTAATTTGGGTGGTCTGGTTGGGGCAGGTGTCGGGCGCGGGCAGGCAGGCCAAATCAACCACGTAAATTTCCCAGCCGCCGGTGCGGATGGATGAAAATACAATTTTGCTGCCATCGGGCGACCACGACGGCGTCCAGTCGTCGGCGGGGTGGCGGGTGAGGTTGACGGGATTTTGGCCGTCGGCGTCCATCACGTAAATTTCCCGGTTGCCGTCTCGCTGGGAAACAAAGGCCAGTTGCTGTCCGTTGGGCGACCAAATCGGTGCAGTGTCGTTTTGTCCCGGCGGGGTCAGGGCGGTGACGTTGGAGCCGTCGGCATTCATCACGTAGATGCGCCAGCCTTCGTCCCCTTCTTCGGCCATAAATGTGATAGAGGGCAATGTTTTGGCAACAACCAGGGCCGGGGTGGGGGTCGGACTGGCTGTCGGTTGCGGCGGTGCGGTCGGGGTGGGGGGCTGGTTTGCGGCAGATTCGGCGGCGGTGAAGTTGACCGGTTCAGCGGTGGGGGTGGGAGCTTCGGTCAGGCCGGCGAGTTGGGAAAGCGGCAGGTCAAAGTATTGTTCGGCGACCACCGCGCCCACGCCCAGCAAACAGGCCGTCATCAGGGCCAGCAGCATGCCCAGCCAGAAAAAACGGGAGCGGCGCCGTTTGATGCGATCCGTCCGCTTGGCGATGGGCGGGGTAATGGCGCTGTCGAGCCGGGTTCTGTTTTTGTGCTCGGCCGCCAGGCGGTTCCAGTCAACCTTTTTGAGGATGTCATCCAGATGGGTGTGTTCGCGCAGCCAGAGCCGCAGTAGTTCCACGTGGAAGCGGTAGCTGATGGCGCCCATCGGCACCAGGACGCCCCACTCGGCCAGATTATTCAAAACGTTGAGCACCGTACCGGAATTTGCAGCCGGTTGGTGGGTTTGCAGAAAACGGGTTACTTCCTGATGGGTCAGCGGGCCGTGTGTTCCCTGAATAGCGGCCATGCCGCTGAGAACGGCCTGTTCGACAGGCTCTGCTTTGTTCCAAATCTGGTTGAATGGTTCGATGGGGGAATCCAGTACCAAAGCCAGCGTGGAATCAAAGTCACGTTGATTAACCCAGCCGTCATTGATTTGGCGATTGAACAGGGCATGGCAGAAAAGGGTCAGGTAATAAGGATGGTTGGAATTGACCTCGACAATACGTTTGGTGATACCGTAGTCGAAGCGGAGCAAGTTTTTGACCGGGACCGAAACCATATTCAGGGCGGCATCGGTAGCCAGCGGCCCTAAATTAAAGGCAGGGATGTTATCCAGCAACGGATGTTGAATCTGTTTTCGTTTGTCCTGATTCATCACAAAAACGAAATGCAGGGGCGGGCAGTCGTCGAGCAGGGGGGCGAGGGAACTGAGAAAACCGGAAATGAGAGCTTTATCGGTTGTGAGCAGGTGGTGCAGGTCGTCAAAATAGAGGATGAGTCGGGTTTGGCCCAGCCGTTGTCCGGCCTGGTTGAACAGTTGGCGCAGGCGGCTGGCCGGCTGGGTAGAGACGGTTTGGGTCTGGTCCCCAATGAGGTTGAGTTGCTGGAGTTGGGGGATAAGTTGGCTCAGGACGGTTTGCAGAACGGTGTTGATGGCGTCGGGTGGGGCGTTGTCTGTTTCACCCTCTGGTTCGTTGTCGAGGGCCGGCGGCAGCGATACCTGCAAATTGATGGATTCAAAATTTTGCAGGGCGCCGATGTGCCGGATAAACGAGGTTTTGCCGATTAATGCCGGGCCGGTAAAGATGACGGTTCTGGTTTTGCCGGTAACTTGCAGTTCCAGCCAGTCCGCGGCTTCTTGCCGGCCAAAAAGCATTGCCGGCTCGGCAACAGGTTCACCGGGCCGATACGGATTGTTTGAAAAATCGGTTGCAATCAAAAGCGGTTGCGCTCCTGTGGGGATTGGAGATGGAGAGATTATAATACCCGGCTACGCCGAAATTGCAGCAGGATTGACCGAATCTCCAGTCTCCAAATCTCCTGTCTCCAAATCTCCTGTCTTTACTTATGAATGCATAGAATTATACCATTATCAAGGGGCAATCATAAATTTTCAATTTTCAAATGGGGACTGCTTGGCCGCGATGAGCAGACGGGCGCGGGCCTGGCGGTGGTCGGTGGTTTCCCAACGGGCGGTGAACCCCTGCGCCGACAACAATTTCAACGGTTTTTCCGGGGGGATGTTGCGTTGCCCGGTGATTTTGTAAAGCCAGTCTATAAAGGGGCGCAGCGGCCAGGGGCCGCGCAGCATGCCCTGGGCCACGACAATCAGCCTGCCGCCGGGCCGTAAGGTGCGATGCACTTCGGCCAGAGTATCCGCCTCGATGATGTAATCGGTGGGGAAAGTGGCGACTACGTTGGCAAAGTGACCGCTCGGAAAGGGCAGGGTCTGAACATTGCCGCGGCACAGGGTCGGCTCTAGGCCCTGCTGAGTCAGCCACCGACCGGCCTGCCGGGCCATATACGGCGACAGGTCAATCCCGATGGGTTGCCGTCCGGCCTGATGCAGGTCGGCGTGCAGGCGACCAGTGCCATAGGCCAGTTCCAGGGTAGGACCGGGTTGCAAATGAAGCAGGGTCAGTCGCCGCCAAGCGGCCCATTGCCCCAGCGATACCAGCCAGGCCACCGCTTCGTACGTCCACGCAAGCTGGTGGTACAGCAGGTGGAAGCCAAATTTAATGATCAATTTCCAAAGGTCAATGATCAAAGTTTCCTTTGAAAATAGAGATCAGGGGATTGGAGATTAAGAGAATAGAGATTAACCGGAATCTCCAGTCTCCGAATCTCTAATCCCCAATCAATCATTGAATCACCCGTAGTTTTTGGGGAATGATGCGGTAGGTGATGTGGGTCGCGTTGTGGTCGAAGATTTCCCCATCGGCCTGGATGGGGGTGGGCGCAGAAACAATGGTCAATTGGGTAGTTTGGGTGTAGGTGATGCCGGGGTGATGGATGTGCTTGCCGCTGAAGGTTTGGGGCAAAAGTTTTACCAATTGCAGGCGGCTTAAATCTGCGGCGAAAATGAAGTCGAGCAGGCCATCATCAACTTTGGCGTGAGGGGTCATATAAAATTCGCCGCCGGTGCGGTTGGTATTGCCCACCGATACCAGGATGACCGAACCGGCAAAATGACCGTCATCCCAGGTGATTTCCATGTTCCACGGTTTGGCGGTGACAATCGCTTTGAGCGCGGCGGTGATATACCGGGCATTGCCTTTGATCCAGCGCATCTGGTCGTGGATGTGGGTGACAACCGGCTCCAGCCCCACCGCCGAGTTGTTGGCAAAGTAGCGGTCGTTGACCTGCCCCACGTCAATCAGCCGGGTTTGGCCGCGGGCCAGCCGTTGACAGGCGGCGTTCAATTCCTGGGGCAGGCCCAACCCGTCGGCCAGGTCGTTGGCCGTACCCAGCGGCAAAATGCCCAGAGTTCCGGCTTCGCCATCGCCCGCGGCTTGAACCAAACCGTTGACCACTTCGTTGATGGTGCCGTCGCCGCCCGCGGCCACCACAATGGGCCACCCGGCCTCTGTGGCCTGGCGGGCCAACTCGATGCCATGCCCCGGATGGTCGGTGGCTTGCAGATCGAAATCAAGCCCGGCCTTTTGCAGAGCCTGTTCCACCATTCTTTGTCTGGCTGAGCCGCTGATGCGCCCGCCAAAGGTATTGAGGATAATTTTTATCTGTTTGGTCACGGATGGGCCTGGTCGTTAAAAACAGCAAGACCGCCGGCGTCAACAATTTGTCGCCGACGGCCCGGTTAGTGATACGATAACGCCAGATTAGCCGGACAACACGCCGACTGCCTTGCCGGTTTCTTCGAACACATTCATCGCATGTTCAATTTCTTCCAGCGTATGTCCGGCGGTTACGTTGGCTCGCAGGCGGCTGGTGCCGGTGGGGACCGCCGGCGAAACAACCGGCAACACAAAAATATCCTGATCTTGCGAGAGCTTGGCCATCAGCCAGGCTCGTTCATCATCGCCGGCAATAATGGGTACAATGGGGGTTTCGGTGTTGAGGGTATTGAATCCCCGTTCCTGCAAGCCTTTGATGAAATAATCCACGTTGCGTTGCAGCGCCTGCACCCGTTGTGGCTCCTCTTCGATAACTTCGAAGGAGGCTTTGGCCGCGGCCGCAGAGGCAGGTGGCAGCGCCGCAGAAAAGACAAAAGCCCGGACGGTATGCTTCAGGTAGGTAATCAGGTCGGCATTGCCGGCGACGTAGCCACCCACGCTGGGGATGGTTTTGCTGAGCGTACCCATGTGAATATCAATGGCGCTGGGGTCGTCAATGCCAAAATGTTCCAGAATGCCGTGTCCGGTATCGCCCAGCACCCCCACGGAGTGGGCTTCGTCAACCATTAGCAGGGCTTCGTGTTTGCGGCACATGCGGATGATTTCCGGCAGGTTGATGACATCGCCATCCATGCTGAACACCGCATCAACCACTACCAGTTTGCCGGATTTTTTGGGCGCTTCGACCAGGGCTTTTTCCAGCGATTCCATGTCGTTGTGTTCAAAGCGAACAAATTTGGAGCGAGACAGCAGGCAGCCATCAACAATGCTGGCATGGTTCAGCTTGTCGGAGATGACCACATCATTGCGGCCCAGCAGGGCGGCAATGACGCCCAAATTGGTCACGTAGCCGCTCGACAGGGCCATCGCGGCCTCGGCCTTTTTGAATCGGGCGATGGTCTCTTCCAGTTCGGTATGGATGCGAGTGGTACCGGCCAAAATTCGGACGCCGTGGGTGCCGGCTCCAAATTCGTCCAGAGCAGCCTGAGCCGCAGCCTGAATTTTGGGATGACCCAACAGATTAAGGTAGGCGTAGGAGGCAAATTGCAGCATTTTGCGTCCATTAATGGTCACATGGACCCCGTCAACGGCTTCGGCGGGCTGAAGATACAGGTATAAATCCTGTTCTTTGGCCGAATGAACCCGTTCATTCATTTTTTCTATTCGCCAGGCAATCGGATTATTGCCGTTTTTTGGTAAGGGCATAAAGCTGTGTGACTCCTTGAATAATACAGAGATTGGAGATTAGGAGGTTAGAGATTTCTTGTTCAATCTCTCCATCTCTCAATCTCAAATCTCCCTGATGAATGAGCCAAGTATAACACCCGGTCACAGTTTTGTAAAATAGACTCAAATGTTGCCGTTAAAATCCCAACCCTCGTTCTTTTAGGCTGACGAACCGTTGCTGCCCAATGACAAGGTGATCCAGCAGTTCGATGCCCAGCATTTGGCCGGCTTCAACCAGCGTGCGGGTGACTTGCACATCTTCCGGGGAGGGGGTGGGGTCGCCGGAGGGGTGGTTGTGGGCCACAATCAGGGCGGTGGCATTGCCTTTGATGGCCGGACGATACACCTCGGCCGGGCGGATGATCGAGGCGTTGACGTTGCCAATGTAAACCGTCGGGCTGTCGACGACCCGGTTTTTGGTATCCAACAACAGGACGCGGAGGTGTTCCTGTTCCAAAGGGGCCATTTCCGGCATTAGCAGATTGGCCGCGTCGGTGGGAGAGGTGATCTGCGGCCGGGCTTCCGGCGAGGCAATCAGCAGCCGCCGGCCCAGTTCCAGCGCGGCCTTGAGTTGGGCGGTTTTGGCCATGCCGATGCCTTTTATCCGGGCCAGTTCGGTAAAGTCTGCCTTGTCCAGCCCGTGCAGGCCGTTAAATTCTATCAGCATCCGGGTGCTGAGGGTTACAACGTTTTCACCGGGCGTGCCTACTCGCAACATGATTGCCAGCAGTTCTGCGGTGGACAGGGCTTTGGCCCCGTAGTATTTGAGCCGTTCGCGCGGTCGTTCCCCTTCGGGATAATCGTGAATGGTCAGGTGGTAGTTGGACGATAGTTCATCGGTCATGATAGGGGCCGGAAAATTGTTGGGTTAAGGGTTAATAGATGTGGGCTTCCAGGCAGGTAACGCCCTCTGGTCCGACTGTGGCGCTGTGGCGAGTACCGCTGGGTAGTTCCAGTTTATCGCCCATTCTTAGAGTCACAGTCTCGTGACGGGTGGGCAGGTCAAATTTTATACTGCCGGTGACTACGTATAGTATTTTGTGATAACCGTGGGTATGTCCGGCGTATTTATCGCCGGGTTGGTTAGACCAGGGGTACACGTGTAGTTCTTCTTCTTCCAGCCTGGCCTGTAATTCTTCGGCGGTGGGTGGTGTTTCGTCTGTCCAGGGGGTTACTTTTAATTCCATTGGGTCTCCTTCAAAAACAGTTGGTTTTGGTTAGTTTGATGGTTGGCCGCACGTTGATTCACCGAACCAACTATCAAACCAATGGATCATTTTCGTTCTTCGCGTTATTATTTTTTGCTATGGGCAAATCTGTTTTTTGGCGCAAACTGCGGCTTATTCTACCCGGTTGCCGATTTGGTGTCAATCTTTGCAGTAGGGGGAGGGGGCATCTTGGCAAACGCATTGACAGAATGAAAGCGGCTGATTATACTTTCGGCAATCTGAAATCAGGAGATGAGCGATTGTCTGTTTCTGAAAATTTACATAAAATCTTTACTAAAATGCCGGAGGCTCTGGTATCGGAAAACGCCGCCGGTTTGCAGGCTGCGGTGCAGTTGAACCTGACCGGTGAAGGTGGTGGTTATTGGGTTATCAATTTTGCCGAAGGTACGGTGCAGGTTGATGAGGGGCAGGCCGATGCCCCCAATTTGAGCTTTTCGATGACGGCTGCGGATTACGTGGCCCTGTCGTTGGGGCAAATTAGCCCGACCGCTTTGTTTATGTCTGGTAAAGTACAGGTGCGAGGCGATATGGCCCTGGCAATGAAGTTCCCCAACCTGTTTGACCGGGACCGGGTTCGTCCGTAGCCGGCAATAAAAAGGGCGGCTGCTTTTCGTGTCAGCCGCCCTTTTTATTTGGAGAAATGATAGCTTCTACTGCCCTTCGACCAGAGATTGGAAGTAAGCGACAATATCGTTCAGGTCGTCGTCTGAGAGTTGGTCGCCGAAGTTCTGCGGCATAATGTTACCCTGGTACCCTTCAGACAGGACTGCATTGGGCATCAGAATCGATTCTTTGATGTAATCTTCGCCCTTTTCGTAAACGTTGGTTAGTTCCGGTCCTACAGCCCCGCCTTCGCCATTGATTATGTGGCAGGCGACACAACCCAGGCCCTGATAGAGGTTGGCCCCCCGTTCGGCTGGGGTATCACCCGGCACCGGGGTAGGCTCGGCCGCGGCCATGGCTTCCAGGTCTGGCGCTTCGGCTTGCCAGTTCATAATGTAGGCCACTACGTTGTCAATTTCATCATTACGTAGCGGTCCACCAAAATCGGTGCTCCAGGTGGGCATATTTTCCGGATATTGGGGATTTTCTTTGATCTGGCGTCCACCAGCTACCGTTAACTTAATGTATGCCTCCAGTCCGCCCTGAAACCCCAAATCTTGCACGCGATTTTCAAAGAAATCTTTACTGTTTAAGACCGGGGCCCGGGGTGAGCCTTCGCCGTGCAGGCCGTGGCACTCGGCACAATATTCGGTATACAGGGCCGCGCCTTCTTCAATGGAACGGCCGTGAAAGGCTTCTTCAAACTCGACTCGTCGGTCTGCTTCGCCGATTCCAATGAACACCACGCCGCTGACGGCTATCAAAATAGCAAGTAGTCCTACAAGAATTCTTGAGTCAATCATGGTTTGCCTCACTCACTCCAGCAGCTCATAACGGGAATTTTTGTGGAAGAAAAAGGTCTTTTCAAAGGTGCGTGCTTCTCGTTCGCCGGTGGTACTGCCTTCCGGTACTTCTTCCCAAAATACAGTTACGGTGAATTTTTTCAGATTGGTTTGCCAGTTTTCAATGTCCACTTGTATGCTGCCGTCGAAAAAGTTATTGCCTTCGCGCAGGCTTTCCCGTTCTACAGCTTCGGTCATCTCGGTCATGATGACTCCCAGTTCACCAGAGGGGAAGGTGTTCGACTCTTCGGTGTTGAAACTACCGATCGTCAGTTGTTCGTAGGGGATTTCCCGTACCGGGCCAACCCCCTCTTCCGGAATGAACTCCTGTACCAGTTCAACCGGCGCCGGGGCGGCCACGCCCCACAGGCCGGTTCCCATATAAGAAAGGACTACAATGAGAACCGCGGTCAACACACCAATGCTGACGCCCAGTTTTCGGTTTTTGGCTAACCGGCTGGGGCCAACATCAATGTAGGGGATCGCAAACAGCAGCCCAAAAATGATGGTGGGGATGACCACGCCCCACGTGGTTTTATCACCCAGTTTGAGCATTCCTTGCAGCCATAAAAAGTACCACGGGGCAGTGGTGTGCAACGGCGTTTTGAGCGGGTCGGCGTGGGTTTCCAGCGGCGCAGAAAAGAAGGTAGCCACGGCTACCACCATGCCGGCCAGCGCAATGGCGTACCACATTAACTCGCTGGTAATCAGGTCTGGCAGCAAGTCAACTTTCTTTTTGGCGGGTTTAACAACTTCGGGCGGCGCGTCATTTTCTTCGATGGCAGCCGGCAGGGAGATGCTGTGTTCGCGGGCTACTTTGTAGTAGTGAATGCTGATGAACAAAATAGCAGCCAAGGGCAGCATAAAAACGTGTAGCAGGTAGAAGCGTAATAAGCCTCCGGCGCCAATATCCTGCGAGCCGCGCAAAATCAGGTTGGTCTGATAGCCCAGCAGCGGCGCGGCTTCGGCCATGCTGGTACCAATGGTCACAGCCCAATAAGCCAACTGGTCCCACGGCAGCAAATAACCGCTGAAGCTCAAAAAGAGGGTGATCAGCAACAACACCACCCCCGTCAGCCAGGTAAACTGGCGGGGGTGTTTATAGGCTCCGGTAAAATAGACCCTGACCATATGCAGGGTGACGGCAATTACCATCAATTCAGCCCCCAGCCGGTGCATATCACGGATGAATTTGCCCATATTGACATTACTGAGAATGTTGATCATGTCATAATAGGCGGCATCGGGCGAAGGGGTATAATAAACCATTAAAATCAGGCCGGTAATCACTTCAACCATAAAAAAGAAGGTGGAAAGCATACCCAACCGGAAGGTATGGCTGAACCAGGTTGAGCCTTCCTGGTAAAATTTGGGCCGGATGTGCAGTAAAAATGATTTTACCTGGGCCCGGTAACGAGGATTGGGCTTCTCGGTCGGGGGATCGCCCCTGAGCAAGGCCCGCATTTCTTTGAGGCTGACACCGGCTAAAATGGCTCGTGTGGTTTGATCAACGGTTTCAGAAACAGCGGTTTTTAGCCCTTTTTCCGAAACGCTGTCTACAAAAGCCTTTCCGGGAATATCCATGTACTCTACTCCTCCTTATCTAAATCAGAGAATGGCGGATCAACGAAAGCGCCTTATTACGCTTGAGAGAATTCGGGGTTAAGCCGGGGTAATATCGGATGAACCCAAAATACGCTGTCCCGTATCAACAATCAGGGTGTCATCATCGTTGACAACCAACGGCCCCCCATCCAGACCTGTTTCTTTAATGGACCCATCCGGAGCTACCGCTTTGATAACAAACCGGTCCAGGCTGCGACGAGCCGGGCCGGCAATATAATCGCCGGTCAACTGGAATTTAGACCCGTGACACGGACACTCAAACCGCCCGGTCATCGGCACCCATTCGTACAAACACCCCAAATGAGTGCAGACTTTGTAAATAGCCAATGCCCCTCTGCGCGGTTCACCATCGACTTCCGTATCAACATCTACCAGCCAGAACTTTCCGTCGGTATACGCCACCGGCTCGGAGTTCGTCTCTGGCAGGACATTTCCGGCCGTACCGATGGGGAATTCGCCCCCAAATTCACCCTCCTTAAAGTTGGGGAAGGCAAACCATAAAGCCAACCCTACGGTCTGGGCCGAAAACAGCGCAATCGAGGCCAGCCAGGCGTAGTTCAAGAATTCCCGGCGACTTACATTGGAATCAGCCTCCGGTTGAGGTGCAGCTTTCTTTTTAGCGGCGGGTTTGGCCGGGGCCGGTTTAGCCGGTTTGGCCGCAGGTTTTTGGACCGGGGCCGGTTTTGCCGCAGCTTCAGCCGTTTTTTGAGGCGCGGCTGTTTTTTCCTCTGGCACAGGTTGACCTGCTTCGCGGGCTGCTTTTTTGGCTAACCAGGCTTCTCGTTGGGCTTTAATCTCTTCCGGGCTTCTTTTAGCCATGCCAGGCTCCTTTCGCAATAAATTTTATTTATTTTGTCGAAGTTCAGAACCGGTTGGCTTGGTTTTCTCTGCGTGAAATTAAACAAGTCAGGCGCGGTTGAACTTGCTTGATTATGCAATATTTTTTGGGGAGTTCAAAATTTGCGGCTGCAGCAACGCAACATGAGACGAAGCTGATTATAGCACGTTGAAAAATCAAATGCAAAATAATCGTGATAATTTACTCAAATAAAATCTTATACTATTTTGGCTTAAGGCTTACCGAAACTTAGGGTGGCCTCTGCCTGTCAAAAAAGAAGCAATTTGCCTAAAAAAAGAATATAGGCCATGATAACATTATTATGAATGAATCCATTTATCCTTATACTTTTGAGCCTGTTTTTCGGAATTATATCTGGGGGGGGCGTACCCTGGAAACAATGTTTGGGCGGAACCTGCCGCCCGGTACCGTGGCCGAAAGCTGGGAAATTTCCGGTCACCCCTCGTCGCCAACCGCGGTGAGCAATGGACCGTTGGCCGGCCAAACGTTGCCTGAACTACTCGAGTTGCTGGGCGAGGCGCTGGTGGGCCGCCGCTCGCAGGCCATGCTGCAACGGGGTAAATTTCCGCTGCTGGTCAAACTGCTCGATGCCAATAGGCAGTTGTCGGTGCAGGTGCATCCTGATGATGATTATGCCGCCCGTCGCGAAGACGGCGAACTGGGCAAAACCGAAATGTGGTATGTGTTGTACGCCAAACCGGGCGCTTACCTGATTTACGGCCTGCAAAGAAATGTCACGCCGCAATCTTTTCGGCAGGCCCTGAAAGCGGGACAACTGGAAACCTGTCTGCATCAACTGCCGGTCAAGGCCGGTGATGCAGTTTTTATCCCGTCCGGCTCCGTGCACGCCATTATGGATGGCATCGTCATTGCCGAAATCCAACAAAATTCCGACACCACCTATCGGGTCTACGATTGGAATCGGGTCGGTGCGGATGGTAAACCCCGGCCCCTGCACATCGAAAAAGCCCTCGACGTTATTAATTTCGATATGGTGGAACCCGGCCCTTTCAACCCGCAGCCGTTGCCCGCCGTTGACGGCGTGGAGCGGGCCTTGATTTCCGGCTGTTCCTATTTTAACGTCGAGCGGATGTCTCTGGCTGAGGGCGCGACCTTCAACGGGCATACCGATGGCAGTACCTTTGAGATTTGGGGCTGCATCGAGGGGGAAACCCGGCTCACCTGGGCCGGTCAGCCGGTCGCCATGCCGGCCATCCGCTTTGCCTTGGTGCCGGCGACATTGGGCGATTTTGCCATCGAAGCCAATACCGCGGCCACCATGCTGCGGGCTTATGTGCCGGAGTGACAGGGGGGATTTGCCGTTATACCCTGAACCCGCCGCAATAAAACAAATCAAAAAATTTAGCCGAGATTTGAGATTTGGGTTGAGTTTGCAACGCCATCGAAAATTGCAATCTCTAATCTCCAGTTTCCGAATCTCCATAGATCAGTCGGGATAAATTCTTACGAAGCCAAAAAATAAATATTCAGGGAGGCAGAGAGTAGAATAATGAACAGTGAACTGCAAAGAAAAGGAAAAGCCGCCAAAGAAGCGGCCCGCACCCTGGCCAAACTGGACACCGCCACCAAAGACCGGGCGCTGGCCGTGATTGCCGATACCATTATGGAACAGGAGCCAAATATCCTGGCCGCGAACGATAAAGACATCGAAGCCGGGCGGGAAAATGGCCTGAGCGAAGCACTGCTCGACCGGCTGTTGCTGACCGCTCCCCGCCTGAGTAAAATCGCCGCCGATGTCAAATCCATCATCAACCTGCCCGACCCGGTGGGCATCACCTTTGAAAGCCGCCGCCTGCCCAACGGCCTGCAACTCAGCAAACGGCGCATCCCGCTGGGCGTGGTCGGCGTGATTTACGAAAGCCGGCCCAACGTCACCATTGATATTTCGGCCCTGTGCCTGAAAAGCGGTAACGCCGCTATTTTGCGCGGCGGCAAAGAATCAATCCACTCCAACCGTGCTCTGGCCGAAGCGGTCCAGCTGGGCTGCCAGACCGCCGGACTGCCCGCCGCCGCTGCCCAATTGATTGAGTCGCCTGACCGGGCGCTGGTCAAAGAAATGCTGCGGGCCAATGGCCTGATCGACATGATTATTCCCCGCGGCGGCGCATCGCTGCACCAGTTTGCTATTGAAAACGCCACCGTGCCGGTCATCACCGGCGGCATGGGCATTTGCCATCTTTACATTGACTCCGCCGCCGATTTGACCAAAGTGATTCCGATTGCCGTCAACGCCAAAGTACAGCGTCCTTCGGTGTGTAACGCCCTGGATACGCTGCTGGTGCATCACGCTGTGGCCCAGCAGATTTTGCCCCGCGTGGCCGATGCCCTGGCCGAACATGGCGTTGAACTGCACTGCGATGCCCGCTCGCTGGAAATATTGCAGGACCGGGAGGGGATCAAAGCAGCTACCCCTGAAGATTTTGACACCGAATTCATGTCACTCGTTGCCGCCATCAAAGTGGTTGACAGCATGGACGAGGCCATGGACCACATTTATCTGCACAGCCAGAACCACACCGACGCCATTGTCACCGAAGATTACTCCAAAGCCATGCGCTTTGTGGACGAAGTCAACTCCTCTGCGGTGATGGTTAATGCCAGCACCCGCTTTAACGATGGCGGTCAATTTGGCCTGGGCGCAGAAGTTGCCATCAGCACCCAGCCGCTGCACGCCCGCGGCCCCATGGGCTTGCAGGAACTGACCACCTACAAATGGATTGTGCTGGGTCAGGGCCAGATTCGGGAATAGCGAATAGTTGCTCCAAGGTAGGTTGGGTAGAACGGGGTAATGGCTCGATTTGTCGGTGCAAAATGTTGGGTTTTGTCATTGGTAATGGCAGAAAATTAGGTAGTGAAACCCAACATTTGGTTTGAGTACCCCGCGGGCTTTGGCTCAACCCAACCTACGCCGGAATTTCCGAACTCCGGTCATACCCAACAGTGGATTCGCCCATTCGCTATTCGCAGATTCGCCATCCACTAATTTCCCCAAAGGGAGCGTTCAATTTTTGGGGAAATTTGCCCCCAAATCGGAACACACCCTCCCCAAACTTGTCGTTCCCCATCATCTTATGTATAATTATTATGTCTAATTGTTTACCTTACCAGACAAGGTTGACTCCATGCGATTTTGGGGAAGAGCAATATTGGGGCTGACGCTCGCCGGCCTGCTGTTGACCGGTCGGGTTTCGGCGCCGCAACCGGTTCAGGCCAACCGCGGCCTGCCCACCGACCTGTCGTACAGCACCGAAACCACCTGGCTGCTCCCCGGCCTGCCGGACCTCAGCGCCACCGCCGGCTACATTCCCCACAATTTTTCCCACGGCGAAGCAATTTTTCAGCTCGACAACGAAACCATCCACGGCTTCCGGCCCGGCAAAGTCTACCCGGAAATGTACGCCCGCGACATCGCCTGGGGCATGGAAACCGCCCAATATTATTATCCCGATGAATACCTGCGCGACCCCATCGAAGCCTACCTGCGGCGGCAATACACCGCCGCCACCCGCAGCCTCGACGGCGATTTTGGCGTGGTCGCCGGGGCCGGAGCCATCGGCGGCATCATCACCCCGCAGGGCCGCAGCAACAAGCAAACCACCACCACCGACGAAGAAACCAGCCTGATCCACGCCGCCTACCTTTATTACAATATGACCTACAATGTTGACTGGCTCCGGCAGCCCATCAACGGGATGGCGGTCATCGACCGGCTCAATCTGGCCGCAGAGTGGCTTTACCGCCACCGTCTCGACCCGCAACTTCAGCTTTTGTGGCGAGGCCACACCACCGACTGGGGCGACGTGAAGTTTGAAAAAGGTCCCGGCTATACCGATTTCAACCCGGCCCAGGACCATCAAACTGCCTCCATTTATGACCAGGCCCTGGCCTACATGGCCCTGATTGAGTTGGCCAAAATGAACGCCGCAGTCGGCAACACCGCCCAGGCTGATAGCTGGCAGTCCGCCGCAGAAAATCTCAAGGCCAGGACCAACGCCCAGCTATGGCAGGCCGGGCGCGGCATCTACCAGACCCACGTCCATATCACCCCGCTGGCGCACAATTTTGACGAAGCGGCGATGGTCAGCATTGCCAACGCGTTGGCGGTCTACGCCGGACTGACCAATTTGCGACAGAGCGAAGCTATCTTCAACAGCCTGGAAACGGCTCGCATGGCCGCCGGGGTCAAAAAACCGGGCCTGTCGCTTTACCCATACTATCCCAATCGCTGGCCCGACCGCTTTTTTGATTACCCCGGCATGGGCTACGGTCATTATCAAAATGGCGGGGTGTGGGATTGGTGGGGTGGCGTCCAGATCAAGGCCGAGTTTGAAAACGGGTTTTCCGAGATGGGGCGGAAGCATTTGTTGCAGGTGGCCCACGAGTGGCAAGATCACCCCGGCAACATCATCGAGTGGCAATCCAGCCTTGATGACGCCCACGAAGGCAGTCATTATTACAGCGCCGCGGCCGGCACGATGGGCAGCGCCATCATCGAGGGTTTTTTTGGCGTCAATCTGACCGGCAGCGGGTTGACGCTCCAGCCCCGGCTCGGCCTGAACGATGGTCATATCCGGGTTTACCAGCCCGCCACCGACCGTTACGCGGCCTACAGTTATGACTGGGATCAGGATGTGAGCCGGCTGGATTACGGCACCAATGTTGACCAGCCGGTACAGGTCAAGGTGCTGAAACTGCGCTCGGAATTCATCAGCCAGGTGTTGGTAGATGGCTACCCCGTCTCCTTCGACATCGAAACTGTCGGCCATGATACCTACACCGTGCTGACTGTGCCGCCCGGCGAACATCGCCTGGAAATTTTCAAAGGCGTGCCGCAACTCCAGCCCACCCCCACCGAGGCCGCCCGCCCGGCGGATACCTCGACGCCCAGTGTGGCCCCCAATCTGGCCCCGTCGCCGCAGTTCCCCACCGCGGAACCCTCGCCGCCGCCCACCCTCGAACCGACTCCCAGCCCGGCCCAACTGCTGACCGCCCAACATGGTCAGGAAACCCGGTTGGCTGTGGTGCAGTTTGCCGGCGCCGGCCTGATTATCCTCACCAGCTTGCTGCTGGCCCTGCTGGTTATTCTGCGCCGCCTCGGGGGGCTGTAGAATAGCGAATGGCGAATGTTCCTCCCCTGCGACTTTGCTCCCCTGCCTGCATGAGAGTACAATGAACCCCGAACTAAAATAACCATCTGGATTACTACCAAACCAAAATCATCAATCCAAAATAAATTTTTCCGGCGGAAGTATGGAGTAAGAAGTAAGGATTATGGGATTTTCTCCCTTTACTCCATACTCCTTACTCTCCGGCTTGGATATGATGATAGCCCTTGAGTTAGCCATTGCCACGAATATCAAACGTTATGAACCCACACCAACGAGTTGTCATTTTAACCGGAGCCACGCAGGGCATTGGCCGGGCCACCGCCGAGCTGCTGGCCCGCCAGGACTGTCGGTTGGCCCTGGCTGCCCGCAACGCCGACGCCCTGACCGCCCTGACCGCCGAAATACAGCAGGCTGGCGGGCAAGCCGTCCCCATCCCCACCGATATGGGCGACACCGCCCAGGCCGCGGCCCTGGTTCAAAAAACCGTTGTCGCCTTTGGCAAAATTGACGTGGTCATCAACAATGCCGCGGTGGGCGTCAGCGGCAAAATCGAGAGCCTGCCCGAATCCGAGGCCCGCCGGGTGATGGATGTGAACTATTTTGGGCCGGTGGCGCTGATACAGGCGGCTATTCCCCACCTCCGGACCAATCCGGAGGGCGGCCTCATCATCAATATCTCTTCGATAATCAGCCGCCGGGCTGTACCGGGTACCGGTGGCTATTGCGCCAGCAAAGGCGCCCTGGACAATATGACCGACAGCTTGCGGGTCGAGCTGGCCGGCGACAATATTCGGGTCAGTACGGTCTATCCCGGTGTGACCGCCACCGCCTTTACCCAAAATGCCCTGGGGACCAATCCCACCCGCCGTCGTCACCGGATGAAGGGGGTGCCGCCGGAACGGGTGGCCCGGGCTATTCTCAAGACCATTCGTCGCGAACGCCGTGATGTCTTCATCACCCTGGTGGATCGGCTGTTTGTGACTGCCAGCGTGGTCTGGCCCGGTCTGATTGATAAAATGCTGGGCGGCTACATGAACCGCTAAGGGATTTTGGATTTGCGATTAATAACCTGAGATAATTCCGGCGTAGGTTGGGTTGAGCCAAACCTTGGGAGGTATTCGACCCCAAATGTTGGGTTTCACTGACTAAATTCGCCCAATTTACGATGGTGAAACCCAACATTTTACGCCGACAAGTAAGCTATTACGCCGTTCTACCCAACCTACAATTGATTATCAGGTTAACAGGCTGTTGTCGTAAATCAAAAATCGTAAACCGTAAATGGATGATAACCCAATGATTTTTGACTTCGCCGTGGTCAACGGCCAACTGATACCCGAACCGGAAGCCCAAATTTCGATTTTTAACAAAGCGGTCTTTTCCAGCTTTGGCGTGTACGAGGCCATCAAAGTGGATGGAGGCCATCCTTTTTATCTGGATGATCATCTGGGGCGGCTGCGCCAATCTGCGGACCTGATTGATTTACGGCTGGATGTGGACCAACCGACTTTGCACGAGTGGGCTATGCAGTTGATCCGGCTGGAACCGCAGGGCACTTACCGGCTGTTTATCATCGTTTTTGGCCCGGTTGATCCGGAGGCCCGACCCATCATTGCTATCCGGGCCGAGCCGTTGCCCACCTACCCTGACCATTATTACCAGACCGGCGCTTCAGCCGTGCTTTTTGAAGGGGAACGGGCTTTGCCGGCCTGCAAGAGTTTGAATACGCTGGTTAACTATCTGGCCCGACGGGCCGCAGTCCGGGCCGGCGCGTTGGAAGGCCTGCTGCACAATCACGGCTGTCTCACCGAGGGCGCTCGCAGCAATTTGTTCGCCGTGCGCGGGCAACAACTGCTCACCCCGCCTGCGGCGCAAGTCCTGTCGGGTATCACCCGCGACGTGATTGTGCAGGTCATGGCCGACACGCCCTACCCCGTCATCGAGGCTCCCCTGTCAACTGAATTGGTTCAATACGATGAATTTTTCATCAGCAGCACCAGCATGCACGTTATGCCGATTACCCAAATTGAGGGCCAGCCCATCGGCAACGGCCGGCTTGGGCCGGTAACGAAACTGGCGATGACCCGGTTTGAGGAATTTTACCGCCGGGCCATGGCGAGTTAGGAGGGCTGGTGTCGTTTCTGTTTGTGATTGGCACGGCCTCGCTGGACACGCTCCATTTTGCCGGACAGACCGTGAGCGCAGCCGGCGGGGCCGGGCTGTACACCGCCCTGGCCGCGCATCAAGCCGGCAACCGGGCGGGATTGTTCGCGCCTCGACCCCGCCCTTTGCCCGAAGCGTTGGCCCCGGCAGCAGAGTGCATCGAATGGCTGGGACCGGAAATCGCCCCGACAGATTTGCCCCGGCTGGAGATTGCCCATCACGGTGGAGGGCGGGCCACGCTGGTCAACGCTTCGTGGGGAGCAGAGGCCCGCCTGACCCCGGAGGTTTTGCCGCCGGCAGTCCGTCAGGCCGAGGTGGTGCATATCGCTGCCCTCAGTTCGGCCCGGCGGCAGCTTGATTTTTTGCAATCCCTCCAGGCTGTACCCACGCCGCCCCTGATTTCAGTGGGAACTTACGCCCGGCTGGTGTACGGCGAAACGGAACTGGTGCGGCAGTTGTTCGAGGCGGCTGACCTGTTTTTTATGAACGAAAACGAGGCGATTGGCCTGTTTGGGGCAGTGGCCGCGGCCAGCGCCCGGCCCGGTCAGCGGCTGTTTGTGACGCGCGGCCAACGGGGCGCATTGATCATCGAGGACGAAAGCGTCATCGAGATTCCGGCTGGCCCTGCCGTGGAGCTGGACCCCACCGGCGCCGGCGATACCTTTTGCGGGGCCACCCTGGCGGGACTGGCGCATGGCCTGTCGCCGGTTGAGGCGGCCCGGCGGGCAGTCAAGCTGGCCGCCCGAACCATCGCCGCGCCCGGCCCAGCTGCGCTGCTGTATGATCAAAGATAAAAGATAGAAGACAAAAGATAAAATGACCGGAACAATCATTAATATTATTGCAATTCTGTTGGGTGGGACTGTCGGCACCAAGTTGGGCAGCCGCTTGCCGCTGAAAATTCAGGAAACGGTGATGCATGGCCTGGGGCTGATGGTGGTGGTGCTGGGTTTCAGCATGGCCCTGACCAGCCAGAATCTGCTGGTGGTGCTGGGCAGCGTATTGTTGGGGGGCATCATTGGGGAGTTGGCCCGGATTGAGGATGGGCTGGAATGGCTGGGCAACTGGCTGGAGCGCCGTTTTGGTCAACCTGATGACGCGGCCCAAGGCCGCTCGATAACCCGGGCCTTTGTCACCAGCAGTTTGGTGTTTTGTGTGGGACCGCTGGCGGTCATCGGCTCCATTCTGGATGGGTTGACCGGTAATTACCAGCCGCTGGCGATGAAAAGCATGCTCGATGGTTTTGCCTCGCTGGCTTTCAGCGCCTCGCTGGGGCCGGGCGTGCTGTTTTCCACCGTGCCGGTACTGGTCTATCAGGGCGGGTTGAGTCTGATGGCCCAACTGCTCGGCAGCAGCATGGCCGGCATCACCGCCGACAATCCGGCCGTCATCGAGATGAGCGCCACCGGCGGAGTGCTGATTGTCGGCATCGGCCTGATTTTGCTCGACCTCAAAAAGATTCGGGTCGGCAACTTTTTACCGGCGCTGGTCATTGCCCCGCTGGTGGTGGTGTTGCTGGCGATGGCCGGTATCAGCCTGTAACGCGATTAATGCTCTTCGGCGTGGACCGGCTCAATCACCCAACCAACCGCAGCGACCAACGTCAGCACTGCGCCGATGATGGTCACGGCGATGTTGAGGGCCAGACCGGCCAAAATCAGGCTGAAACCCATAGCCAGCACAAAAGGCCAGTAGCTGTTCGGCGGCAGGTGAATATCTGCCGGGGTGATGGGTTTGTTTTTGGTGTTTTCAGTCATAATCTTTTCCAATAATTCAGCGCGATAAAATCAGCGGGGCGTAAATGTTGAACCAGGTAATCGCCCCCAACAGGGCAACCAGGGCGATACCGCCCAGCACAATCGCCAACAATTTGTTTTTTTTGTCGATGTTGTTGTTCATTAATTTCCTCAATTTCAAAACAGCGAGCGGTCTACTGCCATCAGCACAAAGAGCAAGGCCAGATACGCCTGCGAATATTTGTACAGCCGTTTGCTGAGGCTTTTGCTGTACTCTCGCCACAGTCGCCAGGCCAGATAGATAAAATACAGCCCCAATATCCCCGCCGCCAGCAGGTAGACTCCGCTGAGCATGCCAAACGTCACCGGCAGCAGGGTCAACGTAATCAGCAAAATGGAATAGAGAAAAATCTGGTACGTGGTCTCTTTTTCGCCAACGACCACCGGCAGCATTGGCACCCTGGCCCGGCCGTAATCTTTTTTGACCAGCAGCGCCAGCGCCCAGGTGTGGGGCGGCGTCCAGAAAAAGATAATGGCGAACAGGTACAGCGCGCCCAGGTCGAGGGCATTGGTGACGGCTGTCCAGCCGACTAGTGGCGGAATGGCCCCGGCTGCTCCACCGATAATAATGTTGTGGATGGTGGCCCGCTTGAGATACAGGGTGTAAAAGAACACGTAATAAATAATGCCCAGCGTACTCAATACTGCGCTGATGGGGTTGACAAAGGTCATAAACACCCACACCGAAGCTGTACTGAGAGCCAGCCCAAAAAAGAGAGTCTCCTCTGGCGACACCAGCCCGGTGACAGTGCCACGCCGCGAGGTACGGCTCATCACCCCGTCAATGTCGCTGTCGAGGTAGCTGTTTAGCACGCTGGCTCCGCCCGCGGAGAGCGCCCCGCCCAGCAGGGTGTAGAGCAACAACGGCAGCGCGGGAGCGCCTCTGGCGGCGATGAACATGGCCCCGGCGGTGGTAATCAGCAGTAACACCAGAATCCACGGTTTGGTCAGCTTAAAATAGACCACGGCCTTTTGCCGGCCTGTGACCGACTCCGGTGGCGGTGCGGTTTCGATGGGGGGCAAATTAGGGGCCAGGCGGTAAAAGTGCCACAGCAACATTCCACTCCCGGCGAGAATCGCCGCGGCCATCGTCAGGTGGACCAGCCGCAGGACACTGCTCAGGCCGGTCAGCACGTTGACGCCGCCCAAAATCACCTCGACCATAAACAGGCCGGCCACAATGATTGTCCATTTGACCAGGGCCGGCTGCTGCCGGTAGCGGCGGCGGGTTTGCAGCACCACCCCGGCCAGCAAAATACCGACCGCGGCCACACTGAAGCGGTGCAGCAGATTAATCAGCACCGGGGCGGTGCCCTCGGCGGGGAAAATTTCGCCCTGGCACAGGGGCCAGTCCGGGCAGGCCGCGCCGCTGCCGGAATAGGTCACCAGCAGGCCGGTCAGCAGCAACAGGGCCGTGGCGGCTATGGTCAGCCACAAATAACGCAGGTAATGTCGATGTTCTTTTGACATGGTCATTCCTTGATAACGAGTCAGCGATTGAGCGGTTCAGCCAACAAACCAACCACCTATTTTGCCGCAGGAACGGGGCTGATAGCCGCGTCGTCCCCGGCAGATTGAGACGGCGCAGACGATTGCCCTTTCAGGCGCAGGTCGCGGGCCGGGCGATCGCTATGGACGGCCGGAATTTCCAGAAAATTGTAAACCGGCGGCGGCGATGACATCACCCATTCCAGGGCGTTACCCAGCCACGGATCGCCCGCGGCCTGCCGGCCCCGGATGAGTGAGACGCCGACATTCCACAGCAGCGGGAAAATGGAGGCGGCAATCAGAAATGAGCCAATCGTGGCCCACAGGTTGTACGATTCCCAGCCCAGCCCGGCCGGATAATCGGCGATGCGGCGGGGCATCCCCAGCAGGCCCAAAAAGTGCATCGGGAAAAAGGTTACGTTAAAGCCGATGAACATTAGCCAGAACTGCATTTTGCCCAGTGTTTCGTCCAGCATTCGCCCGGTCACTTTGGGGAACCAGAAATAGATTCCGGCAAAAATGCCCATCACGCTGCCGCCAAACAGCACGTAATGCAGGTGAGCCACCACGTAATAGGTATCGTGAACCTGGGTGTCAATCGGCACGTTGGCCAGAAAGACGCCGCTGATACCGCCAATAGTAAAGGTGATGATGAAGCCCGCGGCAAATAAAAACGCGGTCTTGAACTCGATGGAGCCGCCCCACAGGGTGAAAATCCAGCTAAAGATTTTGACTCCGGTCGGTACGGCGATGGTCATCGTCGCCAGCATAAAGAACATTTGCAGGGTATTGCCGATGCCGGCCACAAACATGTGGTGCGCCCACACCAAAAAACCGAGGATGGCGATAGCCACCGTGGAGTAGGCAATCATCTTGTAGCCAAAAATCGGTTTGCGGGCAAAGACCGGCAGCACTTCCGAGATGATGCCCATTGCCGGTAAAATCATAATGTAAACCGCCGGGTGGGAATAAAACCAGAACATATGCTGCCACAGTACCGGATCGCCCTGGGCGCCAAAGAAGCCGGCCCCCAGATTGCGCTGAATGAAGAGCAGGGTCAGGGCCGCGCCCAGAGCGGGCGTGGCAAACAAAACCATCACCGATTGGACCAGTACGGTCCAGACAAACAGCGGCATTTTGTGCAGGGTCATCCCCGGAGCGCGCATATTGAGGATGGTCACAATAAAGTTGATGGCCCCCAAAATAGACGACGTGCCCGCGGTGTAAACCCCGATAATCCACAAATCCATCCCCGCCCCCTGGGCGTATTGGGATGACGACAGCGGCGCGTAGGCGGTCCAGCCGCCGGCCGCGCCACCCTCAAAAAAGAAACTGCTGTAAATGATGATGCCGCTAAAGAAGAACATCCACAGGGCCAGGGCGTTGAGCCGGGGAAAGGCCATATCTCTGGCGCCCACCTGCAACGGAACAAGGTAGTTTGAAAAGCCGGCCAGCATCGGGATAATCGCCAGGAAAATCATGCTGGTGCCGTGCATGCTGAAAAACTGATTGAACTGGTCCGCGGTCAGAATTTGCAGCCCCGGCAGTACCAACTCCGAGCGGATGAAAAGGGCCAGCACCCCGCCCGCCAAAAAGAAGAAAAAGGCAAACAGAAAATACATCAGTCCGATTTTCTTGTGATCAACCGTGGTCAGCCAATCCAGGATGCCCTGGCTGTAATAGCCCTGCTCTTTTTTCGGCGCCACTTCACCGGCCGCGGGCCAGTCGAAAGTGCGCAGGCCCAACGGCCCATCAAGAAAAATAACCAGCAGGATGGCTATCAGGGCCGCGACCAACGTTAAATTGGTGAAGCCGTACAGCCGGTAGGGGGTATCGAGCAGGCCGGTCATCACCACCCACGATACACCATAGCCGATAGCTAGACTAATCAGAAAAGTGATTACTAATTTTTTGCTTGGATGTCGCATAATTTATGATTCCTTTTACTCCGCGCCTGAGACCTGTTTGAGATAACTGACGATGTTATCCAAATCATCCGCCGACAGAACCTCGCCAAAGTTTTGGGGCATTACGCCGGACGGACACGGCCCGGTGGGGCAACTGGTTGCAATGACGGCATTGGGGTTCAAAATAGAATCCCGCACATACTCCTCGCCCTGGACGGCATAAATGTTGGTCAGTTCCGGCCCAATCACGCCCCCTTCACCCTCGATAACGTGGCAGCTTGAGCAGTTGGTGCTGAACAGCAGTTCACCCTGGGCCGAGGCGTTGGCCTGTTTTTCCGCGGTACTCGCGGCCCACAAATCAAAACTGGCCTGATCCATCGCAATCACCTCGATGGGCATTTGGGCGTGACCCAGCCCGCAATACTCGGCGCATTGACCGCGGAAGGTGCCCGGCTTATCGGCCCGAAACCATGTGCCGGTCAGATAGCCCGGTACCGCGTCGGTTTTGCCCCCCAGTTGCGGCACCCAAAAACTGTGGATGACATCGGCCGAGGTCAGTTCAACCTGCACATCGGTGCCAACCGGAATGCGCATTTCGTTGGTCAGTTTGATGTTGTACTCCGGGTACTGCACTTCCCACAGCCACTGTTTGCCCACCACCCGCACGGTCAGATCGGTGGGACGGTCTGGACTGATGTCTTGCAGGGTTTGAAAGGTTAAAACCAGAATGCCCACCAAAATACCGACCGGGATGATGGTCCAGATGGTTTCCAGCACCGCGCTGCCGTGGAAACTCTGATCCGGTTCCGGCTCGTCGGCGGAGCGGCGACGGAAGCGGACCAGCGAGTAAATCAGCAGGCCGGACACAATCGCAAACACAATGACGGCAATCCACAAAATGGTGGTGTGCAGATTGGCAATGGATTTGGCCCCCGGCGAGGCCGGATTCAATGGGGACGGCGGCGCGGCCAGGGCCATCGCCGGCCAAACAGCCAGCGCCACACCCGCAGTGACCGCAAGGCCAATCCGTCTCAGGGCGGATTTTAGATTTACAGGGTCTGATAGACGCATAGAACTTCCCTCTATTTACTTTTTTTGTTTTGAACATATTAGATGAATTGTCTGGATCAATTCACCGCAGCATCGGATGGTGAAGATTCAGCGTAAACCACCTTACAGAGTGTTATTCTACCCGGCTGAGAAGGCCATGTCAACTGTAATTTAGCCGGGCGATATAAGATTTCCTTATTCCAACATATTCTTTTTAGCGTGGAATTTTTGCCTGCCAAAATACGCTCTGAACTTCATTTGTGCTATAATCGCTGGCAGTTGGGGTTTTCAGGTTTAGTTGGTTGGTGAAATCTCAAATCGCGCATTCGTAAACCATTTATGTTTTTGACACGTCGTTATTATTCTGTATTTTTGTTGATGGTTCTGGCCGCGTGGCTGGTGGCTGGTTGTGGCCGGATTCAGGCTGGTCAGCCGGACACTACCGCGGAAATTAATCTGTCGCTGGCAGTCGAGCCGGAACAGCCTGCGATCGGTCCCGCCGAGTTGCTCATCACCGTGACCGACGCCGCCGGTCAACCCATCAACAACGCCACGCTGGACATCGAGGGCAATATGACCCACGCCGGCATGGTGCCGGTCTTTGCCCAGGCCGAAGCCGGCGAAGTTGGCCGCTACCGCGTGCCGTTTGTGTGGACGATGGGCGGCGACTGGCAGGTGACAGTTACGGCCACATTGCCGGACGGTCGCACGACCTCGGCTCAATTTCCGGTGACAGTGCAATGATGTCCTCCCGGTCATTTGCCCCTGCCGATTTGCTGACCTGGCCGCTCATCGGTTCGTTTTTGCGCTGGCGGTACGCCCGCCGCACTATGCAGGCGGTTTTGCTGGTCGCGACCGGCTTCATTGTGTTCGATGGCCTGTTGGGGCCACAGCAAGCGCCCAAAAATCTGGCTACCGTCACCGCCTGGATTCATTACCGGGGGCTGGTGGTGCTGGCCTTGCTGCTGGTTGGCAACCTGTTTTGCATGGCCTGCCCTTTTATGCTGCCCCGTGAAGTCGGTCGCTGGCTGGGCCGGCGGCTGGGGGGGCAGGTCAACGTACCCCGGGTTTTACGCCACAAATGGATTGCCGTCGCTCTGTTGATTTTGTTTTTTATAGCCTTTGAACTGTTCAACCTGTGGGCCAGCCCCTGGCTGACAGCCTGGATTATTGTGGCCTATTTTTTGAGCGCCATTGTCATTGACACCTTTTTTCGGGGCGCCGCTTTTTGCAAATATGTTTGTCCGCTGGGCCAGTTTAATTTTATGGGCAGCCTGGCCTCGCCCACCGAAATCAGAGTGCGGCAAACTGACGTTTGCACCGCCTGCCGCACCAAAGATTGCATCGCCGGCAACCGGCAGACCGGCCAACGTGGCTGCGAACTGTGGCTGTTTCAGCCGCAAAAAGTGGGCAATATGGACTGTACCTTTTGCCTGGATTGCGTTTACGCCTGTCCTCGCGACAACATCGGCCTGACGATGCGCCTGCCCACCGCCGAGTTATGGACCGACCCGCGCCGTTCCGGGCTGGGCCGCTTCACCCGCCGCTGGGATTTGGCCGCGTTGATGACCGTGCTGGTTTTTGGGGCGTACCTCAACGCCTTTGGGATGATCAGCCCGGTCTATGTTTTGGAGCGGCAGTTGATGGCCTGGCTCAACGTCCAAACCGAAGCGCCGGTGTTGTTGTTGATTTTCACTGTGGGGTTGTTGGTGATCCCCGCCATTTTGTTGACGCTGACCGGGCTGGCGACTCGCTGGCTGGCGGGGCCGGTTGAGTCGGTCGGCGCGATTATTCGCCGGTTTGTGTACGCGTTGGTGCCGTTGGGGTTCGGCATGTGGCTGGCCCATTACGCCTTTCACTTTCTCACCGG
>Ga0180430_10001032_pt1 | contig 28543 bp, 26 predicted proteins | sample SS_ome_9_FD_132999 | JGI IMG/M metagenome (GOLD analysis project Ga0180430, IMG submission 132999) | Hypersaline lake sediment archaeal communities from the Salton Sea, California, USA - SS_1_S_2 metaG | ecosystem: Environmental > Aquatic > Non-marine Saline and Alkaline > Hypersaline >... | reverse complement strand
CCGAAATCTATATCAACGGTCACCTGCTGGAACAGTTCAAGACCTATCCGCTCAACACCGGGTCATCGATCCGAAACCAGCAGGTCGTTCCCATCTATTACAGCGACATTGTCAGTTCATTTGTCGGGGACCGCGTAAAATCGCGTATCGTTTTCCAGGCAGACCACATCACGTACACCTTTCCCAACGGTGCCGTAGGACTGCACGATATCAGCTTCACTGAAACATCCGGAAGGCTCGTGGGCATCATGGGGGCAAGTGGTGCAGGAAAATCCACCTTGCTGAATGTACTGAACGGTTCCAGCGAACCCACCAGCGGAAGTGTCCTGATCAATGACATCGATATCAACAGCGATGATCCGGCGATGGAGGGGATCATTGGTTTTGTATCACAGGACGACCTCCTGATCGAGGAACTTTCGGTATACCAGAACCTCTATTTCAATGCCAGGCTCTGCTTCGAGAATTATTCGGAAGATGAGTTAAAAAACACTGTCAATGCAGTTCTCAGGAACCTCGGACTATTTGAGATCCGGGACATACAGGTCGGATCGCCACTGAACAAAAAGATCAGTGGAGGTCAGCGAAAAAGGCTGAACATTGCCCTTGAACTGATCCGGGAGCCCGCGGTGCTCTTTCTCGATGAACCCACTTCGGGACTCTCGAGCCGTGACTCGGAAAACATACTCGACCTGCTGAAGGAATTGTCGCTGAAGGGAAAACTGGTATTCGTGGTGATTCACCAACCCTCCTCGGATATCTTCAAGATGTTCGACCGCCTTTTGATCCTTGATACAGGGGGGTACCTTATATACAATGGCAATCCCATCGATTCCATCCAGTATTTCAAGACCAGGGTACAGCATGCCGACTGGAACGAGAGCGAATGTCCCGAGTGCGGCAACGTGAATCCCGAACAGGTCTTCAACATCGTGGAAACCAGTGTGCTCGATGAATACGGAAAGATTACCCATACCAGGAAAATATCGCCTATCCAGTGGAGTGACTATTTCAGGGAAGAATACAGGGAAGCGGACCAGCCCAGCGCAACCCGGGAAGACCTCCCGGAGATCTCCTTCAAAACACCATCGGCGTTCAGGCAGTTTCTTGTCTTCCTGAAACGCGATATCCTGAAGAAAATCAGCGATACACAGTACCTGGTGATCAATTTACTGGAGGCTCCGGTACTGGCTTTCCTGCTGGCTTTCATCGTTAAATACTACAGCGTGAGTGTCACCAATACCTTCGACTACACGCTGGCCGACAACAGCAACCTGCCGGTATACATATTCATGTCGGTGATCGTGGCAATTTTCATGGGCCTGTCTGTAAGTGCCGAAGAGATCATCAAGGACCGGAAGATCCTCAAGCGCGAAGCGTTCCTCCACCTCAGCTGGTCGGGATACCTGCTCTCGAAAGTTGCAGTTCAGCTGATGCTTTCAGCAATCCAGGCGGCCGCTTTCGTATTGATCGGCAACAGCATCATGGAGATCAAAGGGATGTATCTTGAATACTGGATCGTGCTTTTTTCAGCATGGGCGGCGGCAAATATCATGGGACTGCTGATCTCGGACAGCTTTAAAACCGTTGTGACCATCTATATCCTGATTCCATTCCTGGTCATTCCGCAGATCATCCTGAGCGGCATCATCGTCAAATTCGAAAACCTGAATCCCAGGATTTCCGCGCCCGACCGGATCCCCATCTACGGCGAGATCATAACTGCAAGGTGGGCATACGAGGCGCTGGCCACCTACCAGTTCATGGAAAACGATTACCAGGAACACTTCTACCTGGCGGAAAAGAAAAAAAGCGTTGCAGGCTTTATGTCGAACTACCTGCTTAAAAACCTGGAAAACAAGCTGAATGTAATTGCCGACATGTACCAGGACCCGGCAGAGGCAGACCTGGTGGAAGGTCATCTTTCGCTCATCCGGAATGAGTTACAGAAGGAATACAACGACCGCCTGGTATTCGCAAGCTATACCGAAGCGGTCCCCAGGTGGAAGATGAAGGATATTGAACAGCTGGTTCCCGGAAAACTGAATGATTCAATCCTGGACCACACCATGGAGTATGTGAAAGCCCTGACGGATGCCTACACGGAGATTTACCGGTTGGCATTCAGGGAAAGCAATGATATCAAACAGGAGTTTGCCCTGGAGAACCTGCAGGCATTAAAACGCAACCATCACAATACCAGCCTGGAAGAATTGGTCACCAACAAGAATGAGTTTGAGAAGATCGTTGAATACAATGGAAAGCTGATCCAGAAAACGGATCCGATCTATAATGATCCCCGGTCGAAGTTCATCAAGGCACAATTCTATGCGCCGCGAAAAATGGTATTTGGATCGTTTATGCCCACGATCTGGGTAAATGTGATCGTGATCTGGTTAATGACCTTCCTGCTCTATGCCCTGCTGTATTTCCGGGTGTTGAAAAAGTTCCTCGACTTCTTCGAAAACTTTTCCTGGAAAAAGAAAGCCACCCCAGGTTAACTGAGATGGCTTCAATGGAGCTTTTTTTGATCTGTGTTATTCCACGATCTCAATCATTTTAAAGGGAACCCTGATAATCGATTCATAATCTTCACCGGCTTCCAGCATATCTTCATCATCTTCTTCGTAATGCCAGTTGATGATCACCTCATTCTTACCTTTGTGGATGGCTTCGAGTTTCTTGAAAACATCAAGTATACATTTGGATGAGCTGGTATTAAAGTATTCCAGCTGCACATTCACCTGCGTCAGATCAAGAGGAGTTGCACTGTATTCGTCCAACCACTCAACAAGGGGCTTATAAAATTCAATTGAATTTTCCGGAATCGAGCGCCCCTTGATCTCAATCACACCCTCCTTTGCATCAAACTTTACGGTTGGTGTTTTTGCAGTTCCTTCAATCAACAATGGTTCCATAGTACGTATTTTAAATATTTGCTATAAGTTTTTATAATCAATGTATACATCGAGGTTGAAAAAGGCATAATCGGCATTGTACTCGTGGAACCTGTAATCCAACTGGTTCCCGGTCTTTCTTGCAATATCAACGAGTCCGAGACCGCCGCCTCCCTTTTTTGAAAGTCGCTGGTGATTCAGGATAAATTTGTACATCTCCTTCAGTTCCTCGGCATTCATCGAATTGATCTTGTCAATTTTACCCTTCAGTTGCGGAACTTTGTCCGACTCAATAAAATTACCTGTTGAGATCCTGTACCGGGTTTCTTCGCGTGAAACCACAAGAATTCCAAATTTTTCATCGAAACCCTTCCTGATTTCCGGCGGCAATATGTCGATGTGGTGGTAGAGGTTCTGAAGACTTTCAACGAGCACATTGTATACCTTTTTCCGGATCCTGGAAGTTTCACTGTAATCGTCCATACGAGCCTCAATGACTTCGAGCACGTTACTGATCAGCTCACTGGTAACATTGCCTTTATAGGCAATCAGTACGTCGTCACTGTTTAGTTTAGAGTAATACTCGTTTACATCAAAGCTCATTGAAGCTTTTTTTGTTTACAGGTAATGAAATGTTTTTCTCGCTCAGCAAATATAAAAAAAATAATTGCTTCACAAAACAGTATAAAGGTGGCCTGGTGCCACAGCTATTCCTGTTAATCTGAATTAAATATAAGTAAAATTACAAGTACTGCATAAATAATACATACAATTTCACAATTTTTCAGCGAACAATTGAATTTTGGGGATGAAATTCCCATCGTGGTGCAGAGATCTTACATCAATTACACAATAAAGGAACCAGAAAAAGGTGCAGGGATCTGATCAATCTTTCGCTATGGTGCAGCGAACCTCCTGCTTCAGGGGGTTACAAAATCCCTTCGTGTTCCGCTGAAAAGCTGGTATTTCAAGAATTTTCCTTCAAGACCGGCATTAAACAGCGGGATTTTCTTTTCAGGCTTGAGTCCTATGAAACGCAATGCATCCAGGCTGGCCGTGTACAACCACGCCTCTGATCCGGGGAACCGGTGCTTCAGTGTTGCTCCTATTCCACTGTACAATGCCTCAATATCATCTATTGCTATACGTTCACCATAGGGCGGATTCATGATTACCAGGGCTGGCTCATGATTGTCTCCCGAAGCCAGGAAATCTTCCTTCTTCACTTCGATCAGCGCATCAAGTCCTGCCACCCGGGCATTGTTTTTCGTCATGCGCACTGCTGACGGATCGTTATCGGTGGCAAATATGGGGTGTACAGGTTGCCGCGGGGCCGGCAATGACTCTTTCAGTCTTTCAAACAGCACTGCATCATAGTCCGGCCAGTTCTGGAAGCAATAGTTCCTGCCCATTGCTCCCGGGTATACTCCTGAAGCGATCATGGCAGCCTCAATGGCAATTGTTCCCGAGCCGCACATGGGATTCCTGAACGGACGCTCACCAGTATAGCCTGTGGTCATTACCATCCCGGCAGCAAGCACCTCGCTGAGTGATGCCGGGTGGGCAAATTTCTTGTATCCCCGGCGGTGGAGAGACTCTCCCGAACTGTCGAGCGAAACAGTAACATAGGTCTCCTGCACATGCACATTGATCCTGACATCTGCATTTCTAAGGTCCACAGGGGGGCGCAGGGAGGTATTGTCGCGAAACTGATCAGCAATGGCGTCCTTGATCTTCAGTTCCACAAAATGGTTGTTCCTGAATACGTTTGAGAAGGTTACCGCATCCACCGCAAAAGACTGCTTATAGGTCATGTATTCCGACCAGTCAATTTCCCGGATTTTCCGGTAGAGTTTCTCTTCGTTGAATGCCTTGAACCGGGCGATGGGTTTCAGCACCCTCAGGGCGGTTCTCGCACAATAATTGGCTTTGTACATCATGGATACGGATCCGCTGAAATCAACGCCCCTGTTGACCGCCCGGACGTCTTCTGCTCCGATGGCCTGCAATTCCCCGGCAAGAAGCGCTTCAAATCCCTTAAGTGTTTTCGCGTGGTATTGACTGCTCACAATTACGTTGTTTTGGTTAATTCCTGTACTGCAAAGATAGCGTTATTGACCCGTTCTTCGCCAGTTCCCCTGATGATCCTGTAGGGCAGACCGAATTCCTCCAGGGTTTGCAGGTACATCTCATATAACCTGTGGCGCATTTCCCCTCCATTCTCCCTGAGCGGGTCCGGCTCCCATGGAATATCCGGGTAGCAGAGAAGGTACAGGTCGATGCTGCTGTTTTCCAGGGCCCTGTCGATCCAGTCATAAGAAGCCCCGAAGACTACTTTCAGCCATATCTTTGTGATGATCAGCCAGGTATCAAAGAAAACAGGGATGCGCTCCTGTGTGCTTTCGAGGTACTGTGCATATTGTACACGTGCAATTTCAAGCACATCCGATGCTGTATACGGCCTGTCGAGTGCGGCAATATGATCGCGGGCATATTCCGGGATGTTCTTTCCGCTGAAATGTCCGGCCAGCCCTTCGGCAAGCTGACTTTTCCCGGTTGATTCAGGTCCTGTTAATACAACTCTGGTCATCCGTCAGTTATTTTATTTTTCGACCGTCGCCATTCCAGGTACCCCACTACTGCCATGATGGTGTAGACCAGGAACAGGAAGGCTGTGGGATACAATCCCCGGTATATGTATAATCCCATGGACACCAGGTCAACAAATATCCACACGATCCAGTGCTCCAGGATCTTCCGTGTAAGCATCCACGTAGCCACGATACTTCCGGCCGTTGTCAGGGCATCCCAGTATGGTATGGGTGAATCGGTATACTGCTTCAGCAGGTACCCGATCATGAAGAAGATGGCCACCATGACCAGGAGCAACAGCAACCCCTGCTTCAGACCTGCAGAAATAACAGGCGGTTCGCCCTGCTCCTTCCGAGCGGCCCCCGACCAGTTGATCCAACCATAAATGCTGATGACAAAATAATAGACATTCAGCCCCATGTCGGCATAGAACTTCGACTCATAGAAAACGATCACATACATGACCGCACCCAGGATTCCGACAGGCCAGAGCAGGATATTCTGCCTGATGCTCAGCACAAGGTAGATGATACTCAGCACCACGCCCAGTACTTCCACATAATGCTGCGCCAGCCAGTCGCTCATGATTTGCTGATTTTCAGAGCTTATCGCTGTAAAAACGAGGCTCTTCCAGTACTTCGCGCGCCTTTAGAAAGATGGGGTCGGATTCATTGAAAACCTGGTAAAACTCGCTGGTATCCCAGAGGTCCCTTGCCACGTATGCCTTGATCAGCATTACAATCTGTTCCCTGGAACGCCGGAACTCTTCCTCGTTATAGCTAACCCCCTCCTGTTCAGCAAATGAGATGAGTACATCCAGCATTTCCGTGGCATCAAATTTTGACCTGAATGATTCGAAGTTCCTGTATTTACGTTCAAGTGCCGGCCGTTCTTCATCGATATAACCAAGCACGAACCTGTTGAATACGCCGTTGCTGAACAACCGGCGGAGGTATTCTGTATTGGCCGATGTATCGATGGGAACGAAATAATCGGGCATGATTCCGCCTCCGCCATAAACGGTGCGTCCTTTTTCCAGGGTTTTATATTTTTCCTCTTCCGGAAACAGGATGCTGTCGGAAGTGTTCAGCTCACCGGTATTGTACCTGTTGATCAGATCCATGGCATAGTTGTCGTACCCTTCATCGTAGGGTTTTTGAATCAGTCTGCCTGTGGGGGTGTAATACCTGGCGATGGTAAGGCGCATTTCCGATCCGTCGTTCAGCCGGAAGGGCTGTTGCACGAGTCCTTTCCCGAAGGACCTCCTGCCCACGAGCACTCCCCGGTCCCATTCCTGCACAGCTCCGCTCACGATCTCACTGGCCGATGCCGAAGTTTCGTCGATCATGATCACCAGTTTTCCTTCTTCGAAGCGTCCCTTTGAAGTGGCTTTGTAGTCGCGCCTCGGCACCTTATCCCCTTCGGTATAAACAATCTGTCGTCCTGCACCCAGGAAATGATCGGCCAGTTCAATGGCGATCCGGAGGTACCCGCCCCCGTTCCCGCTCAGGTCCAGGATCAGGCTTTCCATCCCTTTTTCCTGCAGTTCCTTCATTGCATCCTCGAACTCCTCCGCGGTGGTCTGCGAAAACCGGGACAGCTTGATGTAGCCAATCTCGTCATCCACCATATAGGAAGCGTCGAGGCTGTACACCGGGATTTTGTCGCGTATAATGGTAAAATCCAGCTCTTTGTCGGCCGATTTCCTGAACACGGTCACATCCACTTCGGTTCCTTTCTTTCCCTTCAGTCGTTTCTGCACCCCCGATGTGGTGATACCGATTCCGCCCACGTTTTCACCGTCGACTTCAATGATGCGGTCACCTGCCATGATCCCGACTCGTTCTGAAGGTCCTCCCTGTATGGTGCCCACTATAAATATGGTATCCTCCAGAATATTGAATGAAACGCCTATTCCTTCGAATTCACCTGTCAGCTGTTCACTGATCTCTTTCAGTTCCTCGGCACTGATGTAGGAAGAATGCGGGTCGAGTTCATGCAACATCTGAACAATGGTCTTTTCCACGAACTGCTCTTCGTCGAGCGTATCCACGTAATACCTGCTCACCTTGTCCATTACCTCCATAAGCTTCAGTCCGTTCACATCGAATTGTGCCCCGACCGGCGCAACAGTAAATAGCAATATGGGTAAGATGATGACTTTTAAAAAGTTTCTCATAATTGATCTTTAGCGATTCCTATAGTATATTAACCCCGGGAAGAATGAATTGTTGTGTATCATTCCCACTCAATGGTGGCAGGAGGTTTTGAGCTGATGTCGTAGACAACCCGGTTAATGCCCCTGACTTTGTTAATGATTTCGTTGGAGACCCTGCTGAGGAAAACGTGGGGAAGGTCTGCCCAGTCGGCAGTCATCCCGTCGGTTGCGGTAACAGCGCGCAATGCCACCACGTATTCGTAGGTTCTTTCGTCGCCCATGACACCCACCGACTGCACCGGAAGCAACATGGCTCCTGCCTGCCACACCCGGTCGTAGAGGCCGTATTCCTTCAATCGAGCAATGAAGATATGATCGGCCTCCTGTGCCAGGGTAACCTTTTCAGGAGTGACCTCACCCAGCACCCTGATGCCCAGTCCGGGACCCGGGAAGGGGTGCCGTGAAAGGATATGTGCACCGATACCCAAAGTGTATCCCACCTTGCGCACCTCATCCTTGAAGAGCAGGCGGAGTGGTTCAACCACTTTCAGGTGCATTTTCTCGGGCAGACCACCAACGTTGTGGTGGGACTTGATGGTAACCGAGGGACCATTGACCGAAACAGATTCGATCACATCGGGGTAGATCGTCCCTTGTCCCAGCCACCTGATATCTTTCAGTTTCCTGGCCTCTTCCTCGAAGACTTCAATAAAGTTCTTCCCGATACTTTTCCGTTTCAGCTCGGGGTCGGAAATTCCCTTGAGATCATCCAGGAATTTCTGCTTTGCATCCACGCCTATCACATTCAATCCCAGGTCCTTGTATGAGTGAAGTACATCTTCAAATTCATTTTTGCGCAGGAGTCCGTTGTCCACGAAAATACAGGTAAGCTGTGTGCCGATGGCCTGGTGCAGCAGCATGGCCGCCACGGAGGAGTCCACCCCGCCTGAAAGCCCGAGCACCACGTGGTCACTGCCCAGGCGGCGCTTCAGGTCGCTGACCGTTGATTCTATAAAGGATTCTGGTGTCCAGTCCTGGTGGCATCCGCACACACCGCGCAGAAAATTGCCGAGTATCTTTGTACCTTCCGTGGTGTGGTATACCTCCGGGTGGAACTGAAGTCCATAGATCTGCTCTTCCTCTGCGGCATAGGCGCCCACTTCAATATCGCCTGTACTGGCAATTACACGGTAGTGGTCGGGTAGTCTGACGATGGTATCTCCGTGCGACATCCATACCTGGGTATTGACCGGGATATCCTTCAGCAGGATGTTACCGGAATCGATGCTGGTGAGCAGTGCGCGTCCGTATTCCCTGGAATCGGAAGCATCCACTTTTCCACCATAATGGTGGGAAAGGTATTGGGCACCGTAACAGATCCCGAGGATCGGCAGTTTGCCCATGATGGCAGAAAGGTCAGGTACCGGCGCATGCTGATCCCGCACCGAAAATGGACTTCCCGAGAGGATCACCCCTTTTACATCCTCATCTGGTTGCGTATAGGAGTTAAACGGATGTATTTCACAATAAACATTGTTTTCGCGCACCTTCCTGGCGATCAGCTGGGTGTACTGGGAACCGAAATCGAGTATGATGATCTTCTCTGCCACTTTGTTCTTTGATTTTTGAAACCGTAAAATTAGTACAATTTATATGTTCACGAAGAAAGAAAAGGTTTAATTCAGTCTGTGCATCAATCCTCCTGACTGCGACGCTGCTTCACAGTGAACCTGTCACCGTCATTCACTGCCACGGATTCGGGGAATATGGCCCGGGCTTCTTCCAGGAAAACCTTATCAGATTTGTACCGCGTTGAAAAATGTCCGATGAGCAGTTTCCCTGCACCGGCAGCTTTGGCCACGAGGGCCGCCTGTCTTGCCGTGGAATGAAGGGTCTGACCGGCGAGTCCTGCATCCTTTTCCAGGAAAGTGGCCTCGTGGAACAGCAGGTCCACTCCCCTGATTTGTTCAGCGATTTCAGGCAGGTATGCTGTATCGGAGATATATGCGTATGAACGTGGCCTGATGGGCGGGAGGGTCAGCGATGCATTCGGGACCACTGTCCCGTTCTCCAGCAGATGGTCCTTTCCTTCCTTGATGTTTTTAATGTCGGCCACACCGAGTCCGTATTGTTCGATCTTTGCTTTGTCCACGTTGAGCAGGCGGGGTTTTTCGCGAAAGAGATAGCCGAAGGTTTCGGCCCTGTGTTTGAGACGTACCGGGATCACCTCTGTTTTTGAGTCCTGGTATACGACCTGCTTTTCCTTTGCAGCATGAAAACGCAGCTCAAATGGCAGTGCCCCGAAAAAACCAAGGTGTACCCGCATCATTTCCTCAAGTGCTGCCGGTCCGTAGAGGTTGAGTACCGCTTTCCTTCCCATCAGTCCCAGGCTGGAAACCATCCCGAACAGTCCGAACACATGATCGCCATGCAGGTGTGATATGAAGATATGGTTGATCCGGGCGGGGCTGAGCCTGAACCTCCGGAGCTGGATTTGCGTACCTTCCCCGCAATCGATCAAAAAAAACCGCTCATTCATATTTAATAAATGAGCGGCTGTAGATCGTTTTGAAGTAGGCAGTGCAGAACTGCTACCCAAAATTATCAATTCAAAAGACACTTAATACGCACTGATTATTCAGCTTCCTTGATCATCTTTTTTGCATCATCCACCGATTCTGCAATATTAAGCACAGTATCCAGTTGAGAAATGGTAATAAGCCTTTCAACTGCATCATTCAAACCAGCCAGCACAAACGTTCCGCTGGCGTTTTTACACAAACGGTTGGCAACCAGTATTGCACTTAGTCCGGAAGAATCACAATAGCGACAATTCTCGAGATCGAGGATAATGTTTTTTTCGCCATTTCCGGATACAAGCACCAGCTCCGACTTCAAGGTAGGAGCAATGTGCGTGTCCAATTTTTCTTCCAATACTTTGATCAAAGTATGGTTTTCAAATTTGTCAATTTTGAACTCCATTGCTGAAAATTTAGTTTTTAGATTATAATATTACTTGTTTCCAGCCTTATTCTTCTCATTCTCTTCCATTTCATTCTTCAGGGCTGCCAGGTCAGAAATGTCACCGAGCGTGGTTTTCTCAAGATTGCTCTTGATCTTCCTTGCGGTTTTCCTTGTTTCAGCAGCTTCTGACTGCTGTTCTGACTTGCCTGAAGACTGTCTCTTCTCATCTTCGTGAATTCGGCTATGAGACAAGATAATCTTTTTTGCTGACTTATTAAACTCTATCACCTTAAAAGATAACTTTTCATCCTGTTTTGCAGAAGATCCGTCTTCTTTTACCAGGTGTTTCGGAGTTACAAAGCCCTCAACACCATAAGGCAGTGCAACAACTGCACCCTTGTCCATCAATTCAATGATCGTCCCCTCGTGGATGGAATCAACTTCAAATACTGATTCGAATACATCCCATGGGTTCTCTTCGAGTTGTTTGTGTCCAAGGCTCAGGCGGCGGTTCTCAACATCAATTTCAAGAACAACTACCTCAATATCTGCACCTATGGAAGTAAATTCCGCAGGATGCTTCACTTTCTTGGTCCATGACAGGTCTGATATATGGATCAGCCCGTCAACGCCTTCCTCGATTTCAACGAACACTCCGAAGTTAGTAAAGTTACGAACTTTTGCGGTATGTTTGGTACCCACTGCAAATTTTTCCTGCACTTTATCCCACGGGTCTTCTTTCAACTGCTTGATGCCCAGTGACATTTTTCTTTCTTCCCTGTCGAGGGTGAGGATCACCGCCTCCACTTCGTCGCCTACTTTCATAAATTCCTGGGCGCTCTTGAGGTGTTGTGACCAGCTCATTTCCGACACGTGGATCAGTCCTTCCACACCTGGTGCGATCTCTATGAAGGCACCATAGTCGGCCATAACAACCACTTTTCCCTTGACCTTGTCACCCACCTTCAGGTTTTCATCGAGTGAATCCCATGGATGCGGTGTGAGTTGTTTCAGACCCAGAGCGATACGTTTCTTGTCATCGTCAAAGTCAAGAATAACCACGTTCAGTTTCTCGTCCAGGGAAAGGATCTCTTCCGGGTGATTTACACGTCCCCATGAGAGGTCGGTAATGTGGATCAGTCCGTCGACACCTCCCAGGTCGATAAACACACCGTAGGAAGTGATGTTCTTCACGGTGCCTTCGAGTACCTGTCCTTTTTCGAGTTTGGCGATGATCTCTTTCTTCTGCTGCTCAAGCTCTTCTTCGATCAGTGCTTTGTGCGAAACCACAACGTTCTTGAATTCGTGGTTGATCTTCACCACCTTGAATTCCATGGTTTTGTCAACATAAGCATCATAGTCCCTGATGGGTTTCACATCGATCTGTGATCCCGGGAGGAATGCTTCGATTCCGAATACATCCACGATCATACCACCTTTTGTGCGGCATTTGATGTATCCCTTGATGACCTCGTCCTGGTCCAGTGCCTGGTTGACACGGTCCCATGAACGCATGGCGCGGGCTTTCTTGTGGGAAAGTACCAGCTGGCCCCTTTTGTCTTCCTGGCTCTCAACGTATACTTCAACAGTATCGCCGGGTTTCAGATCCGGATTGTACCGGAATTCGTTCAGGGAAACAACGCCTTCGGATTTATAACCGATATTGATCACAACCTCGCGCTTGTTCATGGAGATCACTGTGCCATCGATCACCTCATTTTCCGCGATGGTGGAGAGCGTGCTGCTGTACATTTTTTCCAGTTTCTCCTGGTTTTCAGCAGTCTCGTCAAGTACGTTGGCACCGTATGCATCCCAGTCAAAATCGGTGGTTCCGGTCGTGCTGTCTGAGGATGCGGCGGGAGCTGCTTTTTCTTTGGAAGTTTCTTCCGTTGCAGTCACTTCAGCTTCGTCACTTTGCGGCACTTCGGTTTCAGTTTCAGTTTCAGCTTGTTGTGCTTCCACTTCCGGTTCCTGCGCAACAGGTGCATCGGCAGTTTCTTCTTCGGCAGTTTCCTGCACTTCAGTTTCCGATTCAGCCTCAACGTCAGCAGCTTCGGCTTTTTCCTCTTCTGCTTCGGGTGCTTCGGATGTTTCTTCTGTGGCAGCTGCTGTGGTTTCTTCTGCAGCAGCCCCGGGTGTTTCATTTACCGCTTCATCGCCTTCTTTTTTGTCAGCCTTCGGAGCTTCAGTTTCCTCTTCAGCTTTTTCTTCCACAGGTTCGGTTTTGGTTTCCCCGGTTACTTCCTGGGTCGATTCTTCATTGGTTTCATCGACATTCTGGGTGGTTTGCTTTTCTTCATTCAAACCCTCTTTTTCTTTTTCAGTCATTAGATAAATCCTTAAACTTTAATAAGTTAGACATTATAATTATTTAATCGAGCCGCAAAGATACAATTTTTAGTATAAATTCCCTAATTCTCAGAAAACTATAAGGCAATGATAACGCGGGTTTTATATGCTGTATAACAAATTCTTCCGGGCTGGTTGAGGGCATTGTTTGAAAAACTCTAACTTTAGGGGTTCAAAAAAATAAAAGACAGATGAAAATAGCTGTGATAGGCACCGGGTATGTCGGACTGGTATCCGGAACATGTTTTGCAGAAACCGGTATCCAGGTAACCTGCGTGGATATTGATGAAAAGAAAATTGAGCGCCTCAGGAACGGTGAGGTACCGATTTATGAGCCGGGGCTTACCCGCCTTGTGAAAAACAACCTGGAAAAGAACAGGCTGTCTTTTTCAACGGATCTTGGTGAAAGCATCCAGGAATGCGAAGCGGTCTTTATCGCGGTCGGCACCCCTCCTGATGAAGACGGAAGCGCCGACCTGCAGTATGTGCTGGATGTAGCCAGGCAGATCGGACGCCACATGAATGAATACATGGTGGTGATCACCAAGAGCACGGTACCGATCCTCACGTCAGAGAAAGTCAGGCTGGCCGTTGCCGAGGAGCTGAAAAAGCGCAATGCCGACATTCCATTCGACGTGGCCTCCAACCCGGAGTTCCTGAAAGAGGGTGCTGCGGTGAATGACTTTCTCAAACCGGACCGTATCGTGGTGGGAACCGACTCTGAGCGTGCCGAAAAGATCATCAACCGCCTGTACAAACCGTTTTTGCTGAATGGTCACCCGGTCATCATCATGGATATCCGTTCGGCCGAGATGACCAAGTATGCTGCCAACGCCATGCTGGCCACCAAGATCAGCTTTATGAACGAGATTGCCAATCTTTGCGAAGCCGTGGGCGCCGATGTGAACATGGTCAGGAAAGGCATCGGTTCTGATCCGCGGATCGGTAACAAGTTCATATACCCCGGTGCCGGGTACGGCGGGTCCTGCTTCCCGAAAGATGTGAAGGCATTGGTAAAAACCGCAAAGGACTATCATTCTCCCTTGCGCATCCTGCAATCTGTTGAAGACGCCAACGAACACCAGAAAACGATCATCGGGCGCAAAGTGATTGATCATTTCGGCGGAAGCCTGGAGGGTAAACAAATTGCCATATGGGGACTTTCCTTCAAGCCGGAAACCGACGACATGCGTGAAGCTCCTTCGCTGGTAATCATCGATGCACTGCTCAGCGCGGGAGCAACCGTGACTGCCTACGACCCGGTAGCCATGGAGGAAAGCAAGCGTATTTTAGGGGACAGGATCGGGTACGCCAAAGACAGGCACGAGGCGGTACTCGATGCAAGTGCGCTGGTGATCGTTACGGAATGGTCAGAATTCAGGGTCCCCAACTACAGGATGATGGAAAAGCTGATGAAGGAAAAAGTTATCTTTGATGGCAGGAATATTTATGAAGCAGCCGAGATGAATGAGTACGGATTTTCGTACTACAGCATCGGCCGGAAACCTATGATTGCGCAGCGTTAACGACCCGGGCTGCATATAATGTTTAAAGACGAAAACTGTGAAACGAATTCTGGTAACCGGGGGAGCCGGTTTCATCGGGTCCCATCTTTGTGAAAGATTGCTTGGCCAGGGACATGATGTGATCTGCCTGGACAATTATTTTACAGGCAGCAAGAAAAACATCGTTCACCTGCTCGACCACCCCTATTTTGAACTGGTCAGGCACGATGTAACGCAGTCTTTCTATGCCGAAGTGGACGAAATATACAACCTTGCCTGTCCCGCCTCCCCCATTCACTACCAGTACAACCCCATCAAGACCGTGAAGACCTCGGTTATGGGTGCGATCAATATGCTCGGCCTCGCCAAGCGGGTCAGGGCGAAAATACTGCAGGCCTCCACCAGCGAGGTCTATGGCGACCCTTCGGTACATCCCCAACCGGAATCCTACTGGGGCAATGTAAACCCCGTGGGAAAAAGATCCTGCTACGACGAAGGCAAACGGTGTGCCGAAACCCTGTTCATGGATTACCACATCCAGAACAAGGTAAAAATCAAGATCGTACGCATTTTCAATACCTATGGTCCGAACATGCATCCCAACGACGGTCGCGTGGTTTCCAATTTTATCATGCAGGCGCTGCGAAACGAAAACATCACCGTATACGGGGATGGTTCACAGACCAGGAGCTTCCAGTATGTCGACGACCTGGTGGATGCACTGATCCGGATGATGGAAACGCCCGACGAAGTGACCGGACCGGTGAATGTGGGGAATCCGCGGGAATTCACCATCCATGAGCTCGCCGAAAAGATCATCCAGCTGACCGGATCGGGATCCAGGATCATTTTTGAAAAGCTCCCCGAGGATGACCCGGTACAGCGCAAACCAGACATTACCCTTGCGCAGCATCTGCTCGCGGGATGGATACCGGGGATCAGCCTCGAGGAAGGCCTGGTGCGTACCATCGGGTATTTCAAAAATCAACTGTCAGATTAACCATTGGCATTTACACCCGGTTGTCACCTGAATAAAACCGATATTTATAACTGAATACATGAGCAATCTTTAAACAAACCAGATTTATGAAAGGAATTATCCTCGCCGGCGGATCCGGCACCAGGCTGTACCCCATCACCAAGAGCATATCGAAACAGATCATCCCGGTCTATGACAAACCGATGATCTATTATCCCTTGTCCGTACTCATGCTGGGGGGTATCAGGGAGATCCTGATCATCTCCACCCCCGACGACCTGCATCTTTACCAGCAGCTGCTCGGAGACGGCAAACACCTGGGGATTGAACTGGAGTATGCCATGCAGCCTTCGCCCGACGGACTGGCGCAGGCCTTTCTCATCGGGGAGGATTTTATTGGCGATGACAGTGTCTGCCTGATCCTCGGAGACAACATCTTTTATGGACATGGTTTCGAGCGGACACTCACCGCTTCCGCTTCACTGGATGACGGGGCCATGGTTTTCGGATACTATGTGACAGATCCTGACAGGTATGGCGTGGTGGAATTTGACCAGTCAGGAAAGGTCATCAGCCTGGAAGAGAAACCGAAAAAACCAAAATCCAACTACGCGGTAACGGGACTTTACTTCTACAGCAACGACGTGGTTGGCAAGGCCAAAACGCTGAAGCCTTCCGCACGCGGGGAACTCGAGATCACTGACCTGAACAGGCTGTACCTGGAAGAAGAAAGACTGCAGGTAAAGATCATGGGGCGCGGAATGGCCTGGCTGGATACAGGCACACCGGAGAGCCTCCTGCAGGCTTCCAGTTATATCTACACCGTGGAAAAAAGGCAGGGTCTGAAGATCTCGTGTATCGAGGAGATCGCCTACAAGAAAAAATTTATTGATAAGAAACAATTGCTGAAGCTGGCCGAGGGCCTCAGGAAGAGTGTATACGGAAACTACCTGTTCAGCATTGCGAACGAAAAAATATTCACTTTTGGTGCAGAATAGATATGGAGGTACAGAAAACGGAGATTGAGGGTTTGCTGGTGATCAGGCCAAGGGTGTTCGAAGACAGCCGCGGCTATTTTTTCGAGAGTTACAATGAACAGCTATTCAGGGAGGCAGGTGTGGATACCCACTTCGTGCAGGACAACCAGTCGAGGTCATCCTTCGGGGTGATCCGCGGCCTGCACATGCAGAAGGAACCCCATGCCCAGGCCAAGCTGCTGCGCGTACTTGAAGGCGCAATATTTGATGTGGCAGTTGACCTCAGGGAGGGATCTGCCACCTACGGAAAATGGTACGGACTGGAGATCACTTCAGTCAACCACATGCAACTTTTAATCCCGGCAGGCTTCTGTCATGGCTTTTCGGTACTGAGTGATAAAGCAACCGTACTGTATAAATGTGATGCATTCTATCACCCGGAGTCCGAGGCCGGCATCAGGTACAACGATCCGGAACTGGCGATCGACTGGAGGATTCCTGCTCCCCATGTATCGGTATCCGAGAAGGACAGCAAACTGCCTTATCTGAAAGACTTTAACCGTTGATCCTATGGCACAACAGATACTTGTTACAGGCGGTAACGGACAGCTGGGTTCGGAACTCAGGGAACTCAGTGCACTGACAGGCGATGTATTCACATTCGTTGATATCGACACCATCGACCTCACCGACAGGGACAGGGCACTGGCTTTCCTGGAAGAGCGCTCCCCCGACTGGATCATTAACTGTGCAGCCTATACTGCCGTGGACAGGGCCGAAGAAGAACCAGGTATCGCGGAAAAGGTGAATGCCGGAATTCCTGCCATGCTGGCTGAATACGGGAACAAAAGCGGCTGCAGGGTGATACATATCTCCACCGACTATGTGTTTTCCGGAGATGTTGCACGTCCGCTGACAGAAGAAGACCCTCCTGCCCCGCTCAGTGCCTATGGAACTTCGAAGCGAAACGGTGAAACAGCGATGCTTTCGTGCAAAAACGGCATGGTGATCCGCACTTCATGGCTCTATTCCGCCCACGGAAATAATTTCGTGAAGTCGATGATGCGACTGATGGCTGAACGGGAGGAACTGCGGGTGGTATATGACCAGGTTGGAACCCCCACCTACGGGACAGACCTGGCCGGTGTGATTCTGAAGATCATTGAGCCAGGTGACAGAACCTTTATCCCCGGAATTTACCATTACTCCAACGAAGGCATTGCTTCATGGTATGATTTTGCACACGAGATCAGGGAGATCACGCAGGCCAGCTGCCGGATCATCCCCATTGAAACAGAGGAATATCCCCTGCCCGCCCGCAGACCTGCTTTTGCCGTGCTGAGCAAGAAAAAGATCAGGCAGCAGTATATGCTGCAGATCCCGCACTGGAAATCAGGACTGCAACGGTGTATTAAAAAGATGAAGTGATAAACAACTGAATTGTAAATGTTATGGAAAACAAAGAACTACTTGCACAGGTAAGAGATAAAGCACAGCAATGGCTGAACAGTAATATCGATGAGGCGACGAGGAAACAGATCGAATATATGCTCGAGCATGATGAGAAGGAACTGATCGAGTCTTTTTACCGCGTACTGGAATTCGGCACCGGTGGATTGCGTGGCATCATGGGCGTGGGAACCAACCGGATGAACATCTATACCGTTGGCATGGCCACACAGGGATTGTGCAATTACCTGCTCAGGGAATTCAGCGACAGGGAGGAAATCAGCGTCGTGATCGCACACGACTGCCGCAACAACAGTCCCCTGTTCGCACGCACCACCGCCGATGTCTGTTCAGCAAACGGAATTAAAGCCTACCTGTTCGACGGGCTCCGGCCCACGCCCGAGCTGAGTTTCGCGATCCGCGAGCTGAACTGCCAGGCCGGGGTGATGGTCACCGCCTCCCACAACCCGAAAGAATACAACGGTTACAAGGCCTACTGGGAAGATGGCGGACAGATCATCAGTCCCCATGATGTGAATATCGTGGAAGAGGTAAAAAACATTTCTTCCATTGATGATGTGAAGTTCGACGGTGACACTTCCCTGATCCGGACGGCAGGCAAGGAAGTGGATGAAAAATTCCTGGCTACGTCCGTGTCCAGGGCGCTGAATGTTGACCTGATCGAAAAACATTCCGACATCAGGATCGTGTACACACCAATCCACGGAACAGGCGTGTACATGGTGCCTGAAGCCATGCGCAGACTGGGATTCAAAAATATCTTCAATGTACCCGAACAGGATGTGGTGAGTGGTGATTTCCCCACTGTGGTATCACCGAATCCCGAAGAGTCTGCCGCACTCGACCTGGCCCTGAAAAAAGCCGACGAAGTACAGGCCGACCTGGTCATGGCTACGGATCCGGATGCAGACAGGGTCGGGATTGCAGTGAGGGACAACCATGGCAGGATGATCCTGGTGAACGGCAACCAGATGTCGGTACTGCTCACCTACTACCTGCTTTCGCAATGGAGTGCAAAGGGACTGCTGCAGGGGAAGGAGTTCATGGCCAAGACCATCGTTACGACCGAACTTGTTGCCGATATTTACAAGAACTACGACATACAGTACTTTGATGTGCTGACAGGGTTCAAGTTTATTGCCGACATGATCCATACATACGAGGATACGCTGACCTTCATTGGTGGCGGAGAAGAAAGTTACGGCTTCATGATCGGCGATTTTGTGCGCGACAAGGATGCCGTTACCACCTGTTCCATGATCGCCGAAATCGCTGCCTGGGCGCGCGAACAGGGGAAAAGCGTGTTTGACCTGCTGCTGGATATTTACCAGGAATATGCATTTTACAAAGAATCGCTGGTATCGGTATACAGGCACGGCAAGGAAGGTGCCGAGGAGATCGCCGCCATGATGGAAAATTTCAGGTCTTCCCCACCGGCTGAGATTGACGGCTCCAAAGTGGTGATGATCAAGGATTTTCTGCTTCAAAGAACCTTCGACAAAGTCAGTGGCAAAGAGGAATCCACTGGTCTGCCCAAATCCAATGTACTGCAGTTCCTTACGGAAAACGGCACCAAGGTAAGCGTGCGACCTTCGGGCACCGAGCCGAAGATCAAATTCTATTTCAGTGTGCGGGGTGCGCTGAATTCCCGGGAAGAATACGAAAAAGTGAATGCTGCACTCGGCGACCGGATTGAAGCAATCAAGGAAGAACTAAAACTCAATAAATGATGAAATCTTATCACAAGGAATTATGGTTTGAAATCAACCGCAGGCGGGAACTGATCAATATTACACCGGCAGTGAACGAAGTACTGTCGGAGAGCGGGATCAAAGAAGGGTTGTGCCTGGTGAATGCGATGCACATTTCCGCTTCGGTATTCATCAATGACGATGAGCCGGGCCTGCACAACGATTTTGAAAAATGGCTGGAGAAGCTGGCGCCGGAAAAGCCTTATGACCAGTACCAGCACAACGGTTACGAGGACAATGCCGATGCGCACCTGAAGCGGACGATCATGGGCCGCGAGGTGGTAGTGGCTGTGACCGAAGGAAAACTGCATTTCGGACCGTGGGAGCAGATCTTCTACGGCGAATTTGACGGCAAGCGCAGGAAAAGGGTACTGGTGAAGATTATCGGAGAATAGGACCTCGGAAAATCACTCAAAAAACCGGTCCGGGAAATTCACCAGGTACATTCTTTCCGTAGCACGTGTAAATGCTGTGTACAGCCAGCGGAGGTAGTCCAGGGTGATCATATCATCGGTAAAATATCCCAGGTCGAGAAAGACCGATTTCCACTGTCCGCCCTGGGCTTTGTGACAGGTGACCGAATAGGCGAATTTCACCTGGAGGGCATTGAAATAACGGTCCTGCTGCATATGCTCCATCCGCTTCTTCTTGCTGGTCAGATCGGGGTAATCTTCAAGAATCGTATGGTACAGTTCCCGATGGGTATCGACAGGGAGCGACGGGCCTTCCACTTCCAGCACATCCAGCAGGATTTTCGCTTCAATCACCACGTCATTGTAATCAATGAGTGTCATCTCCACGTCGGCATACTTCATCCCGTAGATCTCCTCGAACCCGATCACCCGTTCGATTCTGGCAATGTCCCCGTTGGCGATAAAATCAATCCGCTGTTCCTCGTCCTTCCAGAAGTAGTTGTTCTTCACAACCATCAGCAGGTCGCCCCTGCTGATCTGTTCTTCCCTCCACAGGATTTGTCCGCGCACCCCGGCATTGAACCTGTTGGCACGTTTGTTCGACCTGGTCACGATAATTGTATCCTCATCCCCGTATTTGTCGTAGCTGCTGCTGATGGCTTCCAGCAAATCGGCACCCCCGATTCGCTGTACATCGGTAAAACCATTCAGACTGAGGCCGGGAATGCAAATATTCTCAGTGGTGATATGGTCCCTGATGGCTGTTGCGTTCACCAGGATACCGGAATCCTGCTGGTGCCGTACGATGTCTGTGAGTGTATAATCACGTACCGCATATCCGAATGACTGCAGCACTTTTTTGTCCAGTGCCGGACTCACTTCCAGCCGCACCGGCGGCAGCTGTGCCGTGTCGCCGATAAGAATGAGCCTGCACTGCACACCTCCTTCCACATACTGAAGGAGATCGGAAAGCAGGTTACCGGTACCGAAAATGGATTCTGACGCCGACTGCCCGATCATGGAAGCTTCGTCGATAATAAAATAGGTGTTTTTGTGCATGTTCCTGTCGAGCACAAAACTTCCCAGCCCGTCGCTGCCCGATTTCTGCCGGTAGATTTTCTTGTGAATGGTCCATGCGGTATGTCCCGTGTAGGCATACATCACCTTTGCTGCGCGTCCTGTAGGTGCCAGCAGCACCGACCTGGCCCCTGTCTCTTTCAGTGTACGGACAATAGAATTTACGATCGTGGTCTTTCCCGTGCCCGCGTACCCCTTGATCAGCATGATCTCCTGCTGGTTTCCCGTAGTGATGAATTCACTGATCTCACCTATTAATTCCTCCTGACTTTCAGTTGGCTGAAAATCAAGATTATCAAGCAATTTCGATGAGACGAGTTTTTTGAGCATAGGGTTTAAGAAAAGGCTAAATTAAAATTTATAATTTATTTTTTTTGTTAAATTTGTGCGCAAACAATTAATGTAATTCCCCATGAAAAAAATAATTCAGCCAATATTGATCATTGCAATCTTCGTATTAGGTTACCTGATTGTTGAAAGTATCATGCGTCCAATTCGCTTTCAGCGACAGGCTGCAGAGCGTGAAAGGGCTGTTATAACCAAGCTGGAAGACATCCGTGAAGCACAAAAAGCATATAAGGATGTTTACAAAAGATACACCGGGAGCTTTGACACCCTTGAAATGTTCCTGAAAAATGATTCCTTCACCGTCACCAAGGCAATCGGTCAGATCCCGGAAGAATGGCTGGAAGAACTCGGACTCGAAGAGGCCAGGCAAAAAGCCATCAATGAGGGGGTGATTGTAAGGGAAACTACAAAACGACAGGTGCTCGATTCATTATTCGGGAAATCATACCCGATTGATTCCATGAAATATGTTCCATATACAAGCCAGGTAGAGTTTGGCATTGAATCCAGTGAAGTGCTTACTTCATCCAACCTGATGGTACAGGTGGTTGAAGTAAAGGCCTATTATGAGGATCTGCTGAAAGGGTTGAATGAACAACTGGCAATAAATTATATGGATCAAAAGGTTACAATGACGGGTTTCCCGGGTATTAAGTTTGGTTCGCTTGAAGAAGGCACCCTGTCAGGTAACTGGGAATAGCGGGTCAAACGCCTGTTTCTAATGCAGATACATAGTATCATATCCAATACTATATCAGAAGAAATTCTTGCAACAGGACACTTATCCATCCGTTTTATGGCGGATGGATTTTCTTTGCTCCTGGAAGACAGAAATTTCCTGCCTGTTGTGTTGATCCGGGCCACGGGGGATTCCCCGATGACACGAAAAAGTCATTTGCAGGCCTGTGAAGACTGGCTGCAAAGACAGACGCTCCTGGAAGGTTTCCTTGGTGAGATCACCATGGTAATTGATGCGCTCCCCACCACTCTTGTCCCCGAAGCACTTTTCTCAGAAAAAGACAGGCTGCTTTACCTGGAACCGGTCACACGTCTGCATGCAGGTGAACAGGTTGAATTCACGGCCATCAGCAACAGGCCGTTCCTTTTGGTTTATGCTGTGCCGGTCGATTACCTGTTGCTGGCTGAAAAACTGGCTGGAAGCGTACGTATCAAATCCTCGCTGGAGGTACTCTTTTCCGTTGCTGACCAGGTGAATGCTGCTGATCATCAGCGCGGGTTTGCACTCGTGGAGGCACAACCCGGTTATATGGGGATCCTGATGATCAGGAACGACGAATTGATGATTGCCAACAACCAGCAGCTCGGGAAACAGGGTGAACTGGTATACCATACCCTGAACACCATCCAACAGGTGGAATTCGACCGCGTCAGCAGACCGGTTTACCATGTCGGGCTTTCCGGCGATGAAGAACTGGGGATGTTGCGAAAATATGTCCGCCATTTACAACCACTTCCCTACCATATCGGCGAAATTGACAAGTCTGCAATCAGTGAGCATATTATACTTGCAGAAGCAACACGGTGCGCATAATCAGCGGAAAATATAAAAGCAGGCAGCTCCATCCGCCCGCAAACTTCAAAGCCAGGCCCACAACCGACTTTGCCAAAGAGGCGCTTTTCAATATCCTCGAAAACCACTTCGATATAGAAGAATTATCTGTCCTTGACCTGTTTGCAGGTACCGGGAGCATTACCTATGAATTTGCCTCCAGGGGTGCCCGCAGGATCTCGACGGTGGAAATAAATTCAACGCATTTCAGGTTTATACAGCAGACGGTCCGGCAACTTGACTTTGTGCAGGTAAACCCGGTGCGATCTGATGCTTTCAAGGTGATCAAAAATCCCTGGGAGGCATATGACCTGGTGTTTGCAGATCCTCCGTTCGACCTGGCGGGACTCGAAACCCTTCCTGAACTGGTGCTGGGCAGCGCACTGATGGAACCAGGCAGCTGGTTCATCCTGGAACACCCGTCAAAAATGCGGTTCAACCATGTCCCGGGTATCTTCGACCACAGGAATTACGGCAATGTGAATTTCAGTTTCTTTAAGAAGGGCTGACAACTGACCAGGGGGAGCGGATGAATTGGCTTTATCAAGAGATCCAACAGTGCTTTATCGACTGACTTTTCAAACCCGGTAACAATCCACCGGCATTTTATGCTGGTTGCAGGCGCGAACGATATCGCACTTCTCAGACCGCCGGTTATCCCACCTGCAAAATCAATGATTCCAATGGTTCCATGGTAATCATCACACTGGCTCCCTGATCGGTGACCTGCAATTCAAATTGCTTCGAACTGCCCATTGCATCACGCAGCCGGTATTTTCCATACTTCATTCCAAGCTGCTCAATGACGTCCTGTGGTAGCTTCAGCTCGAAACCAGCCTGTCGCTGACTGTCGAAGTTCACCACCACCAGCAGTTTCTCATTTTCGCTCCAGCGCAGAAAAGAAAACTGTTGATCGCCATAACCGCCGGTGTGTTCCCTGTTGTATGCATGCAGCCCGGCATATTCACCCATGAGTGCATCGCTGGTGATCGTAAAATTCAGGAGGGTCTCATAAAAATCGCGCAGGTCTGATTCCTCTCTTGTCAGCGCACCTCCATCAAATGCACCATCATTCATCCATCGCTGGTGTGCCGGTACGCCCCAATAGTCAAAGATGGTGGTCCTTCCTGTTTTTCCGAACCCTGCATCACCTTCTCCCTTTTCACCCACCTCCTGTCCAAAGTAGACCATTGTAGGTGAAGTACTTACTGTGGCTGACACCACCATGGCAGGTTTGGCTTTTTCGGCTGCTCCGGCAAATTCAGGACTGGCAATCCGGTGTTCGTCATGGTTTTCCAGGAAATGGAGCATGTGGTGTTCTATATCTTCCAGTCCGCTGATGATACCGGGAAGATGGTCGGTGCTTCCGCGTCCCTGGATGATGTTCTTCAGGGTATCGTACATCTCCACCTTGTCGTATAGGTAATCCATTTTGCCAAGGTGAATATAGTCGCGGTACATCTCCGGGACATAGATCTCGGATAGCAGGAAGGCATCCGGGTTTTTCATCTTGATGGATGCGTTCAGATAGCTCCAGAATTCCACCGGGACCATCTGCGCCATGTCGTACCTGAAACCGTCGACATTCTTTTCGAGCCAGTAATGGGCGACCTGTTCAAATTTTTTCCATGAATCGGGGACATCTTTATCTGCCCAGAAGGCAGCATGGTCTTCGCAGGGCCTGTTTTCATAGCCCTCCGGCAGGGACTGAAATTCCTTTTCGCCTTCGGGTGTCACACCAAAATTGATCTTCACCGTTTCGTACCAGTCGTGCAGATCCGGCTTCGCCTGCCTGGACCCGTTGCCGGTCCATTTGGCCGGGTATTCATCAAATTGACCGTCACGCAGTGGGTGTGGTTCGCCGCCCAGGGGCAGGAATCCTTCTTCGAAGTCGGGCACTTCAAACCGTTCTCCCGGGATATAATAGAAATTGTTATCGCGGTGATATGCAACCGAGGTATCATCGCCGGCTCCGAAATTCTCAACACCGGGGGGATTGGAAATGGAGTGATAGTTCCTGGCCACATGGTTGGGGACAATATCGATGATCACTTTCAGTCCTGCTTCGTGTGTGCGTTCGATCAGGGCCTCAAATTCTTCCAGTCGTTTCGCCGGATCTCTGGCCATGTCGGGATTCACGTTATAATAATCCCTGATGGCATATGGAGAGCCTGCCCTGCCCTTGACCACATCGGGATCGTCCTGCGAAATTCCATAGGCAGTATAATCCCTGATCACGGCATGGTGCAGCACACCGGTATACCAGACATGTGTTACACCCAGGTTTTTGATCTCCTGCAGCGCTTTATCATTGATATCGTTGAATTTCCCCACCCCGTTCTCTTCGATGGTGCCCCAGGGTTTGTTGGTGGTGTTCGTATTCCCGAACAGTCGCGGGAGGAGCTGGTAGATGACTACCTTTTGGTCTTGTTGCTTCATCTCTTCATGGGTTCTGCATTGCGGTAAAGTTGCGGCACAGACCAGGCTGACAATGGCGATGTACGCTGCTTTTTTCATATGCTAAAATTAGGGAAATTATTGATCTGACTGCTCCTTTGATCGCCGGAACTTTCGGGAGGCAACTTCTTTGCAATTGTGCCCCGCTGAAGGGCACCTGAAGAACCTGCATTCCCGGGTCGCCTGTATTTAACCGCTGGAATTTGCATGCCAGCCTGAATGACTGGTGGTCCGGGCATTCCTAAACTGTTTACCTTGAGATAATGAACTTTGCATAGTGTGAAATGATCTGCCCGGCATTATCTTGTCCTGCCAGTTCCAGGAGATACCAGCCATCTCCCAGTTCTCCGGGCAGAATGATCCTGCCCGTGGAAGGATCCAGTCCACCGTGGTGCACGATTCTTCCGGAGGCATCATAGATTTTGCAGCTTGTCAGAGTAAATGCGGCCTTATTGCCGGCTGACCATGATATATCCACGAAACCGGATGCGGGATTCGGGTAGACAGATACGATCGCAGCCGGTTCAGCGATCCTGTCCCGGTCTGAAGTAACGCCATAATAGATCGAATACCATCCTTCTTCCGGATCGCGGGAAGTATTCAGTTCATTGTCGGTTGCTTCCAGGTAGAACCTGACCTCTCCATTCGATGAAAGTCCCGGATGATTTACCCGGTATGTTCCATCTTCCAGGCTGGCCACAGGTCGTTCACTGAAAGCATCACCCGAAGAGAAGAACGCCTTTACATCGGTGATCTCCCCGTCGTCCTCAACGAGGAACTGCACCTCTGCATTTTCAGTGAGAACGGGCTGGCTGGCATACAGGAGGGTGATTATGGGATCCACCGGGTGGAGATCGAGCTGGGCCACGGCACTTGAAGACCTGAGACTGATAAACGGCTTGATACCTTTCCTGACATGGGCACCGGCGGCCATCTCAAAGGAATTGTAGAAGTCCTGGTAATCATAGCCATAGTCCAGCATCCTGTACAGGTCATCCGCAGCGGCGCCCAGGATTTGATTCCTGATGCTGTCCAGCCAGGGATCAAGGTGCGTATTGCTGTACGTCTCCGCAATCAGTCGGTCCATGTAGAAAGTAAACCGGTCGCGGTACACCTGGTTCTGCAGGATCCTTTTGGTCAGCGGTCGCGGTTCCCCGTGTTTGGACCAGTCATAGATATTCCTGGTTGTCCAGTCATCATCGGACCACGAGATCCCGAAGGTATTGTCGGGGTCGTAGGGAATGAACTCGAACTTGCGTGTGCCCTCATTGTAATAGAGGTAATAATTGTTTTTGTTGTATGAATATGCATCCCAGTGACCTGCAAGAATCTCCACTGCCAGGTATTTCAGGTAGGAATTGATATTGAACACCCTGTTCATTTCAAGGGGAAAAATTTCTGCAGTCGTGTTATTCAGCATTCCGATAAAGTGTGCAAGGTCGCTGTAATCATCTGTCTCCTCGTTGATTTTCAGCTCATATGCCCTGCGTCCGTCGTGCTCCTGTTTATACTGGTCCGGGTCGCTCCCCCGGTACACCAGGTCGGCCGGCCACAGGCATTTATACAGGTTGCCATTGTTGTTTCCGAACCGCAGGTCGACAAATTCCTCATCGACATGTTCCACGTTGATATAGAGTCCGTGGTATGCTTCGTTGATAAAGAGCCTGACGTGGTTGGCACGGGATCCGGGCACCCCTGCTTCGCGGAACAGGTACCAGCTGAGCAGGGCGCGAGACATGCCGGGATCGTTGTGTTCCCCGTTCAGGTTGATCTTCTCCACCCCATGAAATTTCTGTCCGCGGATAAATGTATTTAGTGATACCTTAAAGGATTTCTTTGCTGAATAGCGCGAAGTGTTCCCGCGGAGGCGGAAGCCGATGGAATCGATGGTTTCGGAGTATGCGCCCCGGCTGAAGGTAAACGTGGCCATGTATTCATGGTCGCTTTGCTCGTTGCCTTCTTCGAGTATGCGTGCCAGCGAGTCGGGATGGATGGTGATATCGACCCGTGCCAGGCTGCTGTTATCGTAGAGGGGTCCGTCATCGGGAAACCTTTCCTGGGCTGAAACAGCCGGGGAGAGCAGGAAGAGTACCGGTATAAAAATCGTGGCAGCCTGTGCCCTGGAAAAAAAATGCATCATACAGTCCAAAGTTACATTGTTTTTTATCTTTTTTCTTTGGGGATATAAAAAAATCACCTATTTTTGCCACGCATTAAAACAATGCGCGTTCACAGAAAATATTGATACCCATAGTTAACATTCTAAAGGTCTGGTAGTTCAGTTGGTTAGAATGCCGGCCTGTCACGCCGGAGGTCGCGAGTTCGAGTCTCGTCCAGACCGCTCTTTAGAATTGAAAAACCCCCGTTTCGCAAAGGATTCGGGGGTTTTTGTTTTTTAATAGGTGTGGTATCTATTTTGATTTAGCACCATTTTCATATTTTTCTCTAATTTGCTCAAATAGTAGTTTAAACTCCTTCCCCCGGTCACTTTATACCTGTTCCGATATTCTGCAAATCTTTTTTGACTTGTCTTCTGCATAACATGACATTACTTTTTTATGGTTCCCAAAATTCAGAAACCAGATTTTACTGAATAGCCCCTATTGTTTTAAAATCCATTTTTTAAAAAACTAATTACCTCAGAGTCAAATTTTTCAGGAACCACTAAGTTAGATGGGTCGCTTCCTCCTTTAAGCACTTTCAATTTTGAGTCCTGAATTGCTTCATCTGTTTTCTTCGCCATTTTTAAAGCAAATTTTCCAAATCCGTCTCCAACCAAAACCAAAACAGGTACTTTTATTTGGTTGAGCTGCTTCGTGATATTAAAGCTATTGAGTTCCTTTCTTGCATTTAATAATTGCTTTTTATCAATGCGAGCATAGGATTTCTTAAAATAATTACGAACCTCGGCTTTTTCATCTCCTTTGTAGGCAGATTCGAGTGATTTGCTTAACAACGATGGTGCAATTTTTATGGTTAACCATTGCATCCAGCCAGCCAATTTTTCCGTTAATGACGATACCTCACTAAAACTGT
>Ga0180430_10001031_pt1 | contig 28567 bp, 14 predicted proteins | sample SS_ome_9_FD_132999 | JGI IMG/M metagenome (GOLD analysis project Ga0180430, IMG submission 132999) | Hypersaline lake sediment archaeal communities from the Salton Sea, California, USA - SS_1_S_2 metaG | ecosystem: Environmental > Aquatic > Non-marine Saline and Alkaline > Hypersaline >... | reverse complement strand
TAGAAGGAAGAATAATTTCAAAAGAGCAGGCAGTCCAATCTTCGTATGTTAAGAAACTTTATGGAAAGAGGGGAAATGTCCGTGCGCTTTTTGCCTCAGCAGACCTGGAGGGCTATGTAGTTTCAGTTTCCCATTATTCTCCGCATCCATTTATGCTGCGCCTGTGCAAATCCTTTGGATTTGATTCGTTCCGGGAATTCCAGGAGCACACTCTAGAGTATTTTACTGAGCACCTTAAACTCAAGCCTCCGGAAACAGCCCTACCTTAATTCTTTATTGAAAAAGAGAGTATCCTGCAAGTTTATATAGCAGGTTTGCTGCAAAAACTTCGCTTACAACCTGGGTAGGAATAGGGGCCAATTCCACAATATCAAAGCCGACAACCTGCTTTTTCTTTGCCACTTCCTTTAGCAACTCAAGCCCCTGGCCCCAGCTTAATCCGCCGGGGCACGGAGTTCCAACCCCTGGAACTTGGCTTGGGTCAAACCCATCCAAATCAATGCTAATGTATACTTTGTCTCCAAGGGCATCTAGAACATCATTAATTCTAAATTCACTTCCAAAGCTCTTCAATTTGGGGTTCTTCTTTAAATAGTCTGCACACTCGCTGCTCATGCTGCGTACTCCAACCTGCACACCTTCATGGGCATACTCCATCATTCTCCTGGTTGCACATGCATGGGAGTATCTGCTCCCCTCAAATTCATCGCGCAAGTCTGCATGCGCATCAATAGTTAGCAGGGAGACATCTCCAAACTTCTCTGCAGCAGCCCGCATGCTTCCAATAGAAACTGAATGCTCTCCACCAACAATAATTGGGAATTTGCCTGCATCTAGAATTTCTGATGTTTTTTTGTACACCTCATCAACAACTTCCTTTGGGTTGCGGTCTTCCCCTTTTATTGGAGGAAGTACGCAGAAGCCTTCTGGAAATTTTTCTCCAATTAGTTCAAAATCAAATTCAGGCAGGTATTCTTCAACTTCCCTGCTCCCATGCATCAGTGCCTCTGGACCGGATGCTGCACCCTTCCTAAAGCACACTGTTCCTTCATAGGGAACAGGCAATATGCATACCCTGGACTCGGAAAATGGGGCATTTCGCTCAAGAAACTCCAACTTCATACTGTTTTGATACCTGCGCACTCTTTTTATTGTTTCCTTTAATTATCATATTGATGGTTATGGATAAAGGGGCAAGAAGCCAGGGTTTTGGCTCAATTCTAGGAGATTATTATAAACTATTCCGCTTTGAGCATGCAATAATGCTTGCAGTAGCAGTGCTAATTGCAGAAGTAATTGCCCTAGGTGAATTTCCGCCTCTTGAATTAATCTTTGTTCTCTCCATGGTTGTTCCAATATTCTCTGAGATGGGCTCCTTTGGGCTAAATGATTACCTGGATGTGGAAGCTGACAGGATAAATGGGATGCTCGAGCGCCCATTAGTCAAAGGAAGCATTGCCCCAAAAACAGCACTTTATGTTTCTTCTGCCTGTTTTGCAATTTCTCTTATTGCAGGTTTCCTAATTAATGAGATTGCATTCCTAATTGCCATAATCTTCAACCTGCTTGCAATCTGCTACAACCTATGGCTCAAGGACCTTCCCATAGTGGGAAACCTCTTTATCGCCGCAACAATGGCAATTCCGTTTGTTTTTGGAGGTTATGTATATACAGATTCTCCGCCTGCAGTAATCTGGGACATTGCCCTCCTTGGGTTTGTAGCCGGCTTTGCCCGTGAAATTGTAAAATCTGTTGAAGATATAGAAGGGGATGTTAAAGCAAGAGGCTCCAAAACGCTTCCGGTTTTAATTGGAAAGGGCCCCTCCCTTTTTGCAGCATCCCTCCTCTTTTTGCTTTTTATCCCCCTAACAGTAGTTCCATTTATGACTGAATTGCAGTTAGGATTTGCCTCAGGCTTCTTCCTCTTTATTTCAGACATTTCAATTTTAATTCTGGCCCTATATCTCATTTATTCGAGAAGGCAAAAGGCCCTTGAATTAGTCCGGAAATATTCTCTTGGGGCACTCTTTTGCGGTTTGCTAGCCCTTTTATTGGCTTCATTGGGCTTCTAGAACTAGTCCCTAATCTGGAGTTTTTTTAAGTAGTCCAAACTATACTCTTCAGGGGCATTCAATACCTCTAGCAAAGCAGCTACAGATTCAGGGTCCGCATCTTCAGGATACATCTGCCCCAGGATATGCTTTACAAAAAACTGCTCTCCAGATTCCATGTTCCAGCCTTCGAATTCCCTTGCCTTGCTTCTGCAGGCATCCTGGAACATTTTTTTGTTTTCTAGGTCCCTGCTAAGTGCAAAGCGGAGCAGGCTCTTAAGAGAGGAATATAAACTATCAATTGTGGGGACGTACTCTTCCCTGGATTTTTTTGGTGCCTGGGCCAATTTGCCTAACATTCCAGAGAGGTCCATAATTGCACAGAACATCTGCTCCATAGATAACTTCAACATTCCCCTCAGGTTGGATTGGTTAATCCTCACAGGCATTTTAGGCTCATCAACTTCAGGGTCAATTTCAACTGCCCCAGGAGAACTTACATGGAATCTGGAGAGTGCCCGTGCCAAAAGCTCATCATATACCTCCATTCCATATTCTCCTAAAGAAGCACAGGAAACTAGCGTTTTGAGTGCATTAACATATCCAGACCTTACCTGGTGCGGGATTGTTGGCTCTGCAACCATCCTGGAGATGCAAACTGGAGCATTGTAGCCTCCGTTGCGCACCAGTAAATCAAGGGCCCGGGAATCTTTAGGATAGCTCAGGTTATATATTTCAGTTAATAAGTCTGCAAAATCCCCCCTCATTCCAGAGGGCATTCCGTCTAAAAATGAAAAATAAGCACCATCAAAATCAAGCTCCAAATTGATTCCTGCAAACACTTCCCTCATCTGCGCGTTTGTAAAATGCTGCAAGGGAGTCCCTATTTCTTCCCCCTCGCGCTCCCGGATGTTGCAGAGTGAATTTTTACGCTTTAGCATATCTGGCTGGGGAATAGAAATTCCCTGAAGCACTCTCCTAAGCTGCCGCACATAACTTAATTTGTCTTTTAGCTGCTTTGTATCTATTCTGTGGAGAATTTTGCCTTTTTTCCTGCTGTGGCGGATGAATCCGAGTGCCTTCTCCCAGTAAGCTATTTCTTTTCTCAGGCGCTCTTTAGTTGTCTGGTTAAATTCAGAATAGGGTTCATTTTTGCGTGTTTGGCTGCAGCAGGCTCCTGAGCAGGATTTTTTGAACACGCATTTTTTCCCATCTCCTCTTTTTGGAACAAGCTGCACGGCCCGGGATAATTTTCCTTTAGCATATTTAGGGATAAATTTGGGATGTTTTTTGGGGGCTAAGAGTGCACGGGAAACAACTTTTGGCCGCCTAGCTTTAGCAAGAGCGAAATCAATTACCTGGCATCCCGTATCGGTCATAGCACCCATATTCTATACCCTAAATGTATATTATATTATGGTACAAAGTGTTTATAAAAGTAGTGTTTTATGTATTTTCGTTAATTATTGCCAAAAATGCTAAAATTCGTCGATCTTCAGGACATCTAAATACTTATATGCATCATCTTCAGCAAATTCCAGAAGCTCAAAAAGCTGGTTGGCTGCCTGCCAGTCCAAGGAGCTAACATCATGAGGGAGATTAAATGCCAAATTTGAAGCCAGCGTCTGCTCTCCAGGATATAGTGGCTCGCCCTCTAGTTCCTCCAGCTTGGCGGATACAAATTCGTCCCAGATGATTTTATTGGGCATATCCCGCTTGAGGAGCAGCACAATTGAGCGCTCCATAGCCGAATAAAGGCTGTTTATTGTTTCCTGCTCCACAACTGCACCCTCTTCTCTGCTCAGTGCCATCTCCTGCAGGCGCCCGGATAAGTCCAAAACAGCCTGGAAGACTTCCCCAACACTATAGAGCATAATTTCCCTAAGCCTTGGGGCACTCACATAAAATGGAACTTCTGGGAGGGGAATTCCCATATATTGCTGGTGGGAAATCTGCCCATTTGCCTCTCTTCTGTGCTTTGGATAAAACCTTGAGAGCTTGAGCGCCAAATCTTCATTTAACACCTCCAGCTTCCCTTCGCGGCTAAAGTCCACACAGGAAATAATTTCGGCTAGCGCATCCACATACTTCATGCGCACTTGGTGCGGAGTTGTTGGCTCCGAAACCATCCGCGAAATTATGTGGATTCCGGATAAGCCTCCCTCTTCAATTAATGTTCTTAATGCATTTTCATTCTCTGGAAGAGTGAGGTTGGCAATTCTTGCAAGCAATTCAGCAATTTTTGGCTGGAGCCCAAAGGGGTCACTCTCCTTTGCTTTAGCCATGTATGTTCCTGAGAGGTTCAATTCCAAGTTAAATTCTTCTTTTAAAAGTGCCTTCTTGTGCGCAAGCACTTCCCGCATCTCTAAATTACTAAAGTTGGCCATCAGCCTCTCATGTTCCCCATTTACGCTTCCGCATACATAATTTTTTTGTGCAAGGGGGTTCCACGCCCCCGCTAGAATGGGGACCAATTCCCTGGCAATTTTCCTTCTTGGGCGCGGCTCTTCTTCTCCAATTGCACCTAGCCCCAAACCACTGTGGCGGAATTCATCAAATAAGTATGTTAATGCCAGAGTCAAATCCTCCCTGGCAGCTGGGCCAAAATCAATTAAATCAGGCTCTGCGCATTCCTTTCTGCACGAAGAAGAAAAAGCACATTTTTTCCCAACCTTTTTAGGAACAATCAATGCAGGGCGCGCAAGCCTCCTTAGGACCTTTTTAGAGCCTTCTATTTCCCGCCTAATTCGCTTCTTAATTTTTTTAGGTTTAAATAGTTGTGTAACATTAGAATACTGGCCCGCATCCGTCCTATTTGTAGACATCATTTACCTCTAGTACATATTCTTTATTAGGAGAAATGTTTTTAAAAGTAGGACTTTGTGTTATTTAATTGCATCTATCAGTTAGGTTTTAATACTTGGTTTGAACTAAGTTAAGTAGAGGAGAAGAACATGCAGAACCAAAAGAGCGACCCGGCTAATTTGCAGCTTGCCTTTAGGGGCATTGGGGAGCTTAAAAAACAGGGGCCCTCACCCACCCAGTTCCACTCAAACCGATTAAGGAGCATCCAACTGGATTTGACCCGTTTGGTAAAACTTTTGGATAAATACCATCCTGCTTCCCAAGCTCCAAAGCCCAAGGCGGGGCATCTCCTCTACAAAGTTCAAAGCACAGGTCAACAAGAAGAGCTCAGCCAACTTGCCCAGGACAAGGAAGCCTCCAGTGAACTACGCTTAGCTAAAATCAAAAAAGGAGCCCCAAGAGAAAAATTCGCAGCAAGAATAAAATCTCTCAGGCTCTCTAAAGCAGCATACTCTTTTTGCGAGGCACTCATTCAATTTGGAAGTGAAGATGAAACAAAGCCATTTCTTAAGTGGTATGAAAAAGCACAACACTCTGGCTTATTTGATTTGGAAAAAGAATGGAGCTCTCCTTCCCAATTGCTCTCTGCCTACAGTGCCCAGCTTGAAGCCCTGGAGAAGATTCCTGCACTTGGGGAAATCTGGGATGAGGTACGCTTTTCATTGCCGGAGCTTCCTGGCTTAAGTTTCCTGCCTCAGCCTCCTGAGGCATACTGAAAATGTGCCTGGACCAGCCCAATTTAAAAGCTTCAAGACCACAAATATTCTTATGCAAAAAACCGGAGGCCCAAAAAGCAGCAGGACTAACCTTCCAGCAAAACCTTCTTCTAAATTAAAGAAGCAGGAACCAAAACTGGAGCGCCAGAGCAAAACCGATTGTCTGGCTGGCTTGTTGATTGACCCAAAGAGCAAAACAGCAAAAATGCTTGAGCCTCCCAAAGACTTATTTTTAGTTAATGGTGGTGCTGAGCCTTCCTTCAGTTCTAACCCTGAAAAAACCCTAGATGCCCTTGCATTGGTTTTTGCGCGCAGGGGAAAAGAGAAGTGGAACCAGGAAGTGCCCCAGGATGTTTTAGCCGCACTCCCAGACTATGGATTGGATTTGCGCGGAGAAGGAAACCAGGCCTATCTTCTCCTAGTTGACAAACGCAGGAAAATAATAGTCAGGGCCCAGGTGCTTAACCTCTGGTCTGGAAAAACTGGCCCAGAGTTAGGGCGCTTTGAAGCTGCCCTAAAAGAAGCCCTATCGCTCGCCCAAAAGGGAATGAGCCAGAATAGGGAATTTGAATTTGTTTTTGTTGATGGCTCCAGAATACCTAGCCTCTTTACCAAAGATTCTGCAAGCATTCTGAGTTAGCTAGCGTGATTCTCCTGAGTGCACAGAGCCCTCTAACATCCAGCTCCCAGCTGTTTGGGTTTCAATTTTATCTATTTCCTGATGAGTCTTAAGGTCCATAATGTTCCAGAAGTCAGATTCATATTTTTCGGTGTTCTCTAAAATAGACTTGAATATTCCTGCATCCAGGCGATATGCTCCATCATCCCGCGTAACTAAGGTTCTGACTCCGGCTACTGTGCGCACATCTCCTACCTGTGCAAGTTTTATTGTGGGGTTTAGGGGATGGTGGCCCAAAACCGCATCATATCCGCCCCCATATGGCTTAGCATCATGATCACTTATGACCCTCTCAACTGCCTTTTGGATTTTGGGAGAATCAGGAGCATAATTTGGTTTTGCAACAGCAGAATATTCTTCCAACATTTCAACCCGATCTATGGGAATCTGCGGCCCAAATCTTTTGCCTGGAGAAATCTCAGTTCCCATAATTATCCGCTCGGAAGTTATGTTTGAGAGTCCAACTAAAAATTCCCTGGTTGCTGCAAATGCCTGCGTTTCAAAGAAGCTATAATCCAAAACGCCTCGCTCATTTCCTATATGTGCCATTAGGTTAAGGTCCATCGGCTGGAAAGTAATAACTGGTTCAGTTTCTCCTGGGCGCCTCACAAGCATAATTATCGTATTTGGAGGCCTCCTATCCTGGAGCAGGATTCTCCGGCTCAATTCCTGGTAATAATTCCAGGCTTCGAATATCTCTTTTCTCCCTTCTGCAGTTGCGAGTTTTCCATACACCTGCTGGTGCAGAGGGCTGCTCCGATCCGGAGCCTGGAGCACATTATCTACTATTCCTACTTCCAGGATTTCGACTTCCTGAATTGCGGTTGTTTCCTTTCCACCGGTATCCTTTTTTCCAGTTGGAAGCCTAAGCTTTATCCTTTGTCCAGCCAACTCATAAACATTCTCCACAAGCCCGAATTTTTGCATTACTGGTTTTCCATTTGGGTAGCGTATTCCAGTATCATATTCGAATCCGTGGTGTATTTTGGCAGTTGCCATTCCTTCAGCTTCTATAAGCCTCTCTCCAAATGCCGAAGGGCCCAAATCCTCCATTTTCAGGAAGACCTTTCTTGTTTCTTTTCCTTTAGTTAGAGTAAGTTCGTATGCTCCTCTGAGCCCGCTCTGGAAAGAGATTCCGGATAATTTGAAGCCGCGGAAACCTTCTATTCCCCTAATTGCCCGCATTACTCCTCCCTGGGTTGCAATCTCAAAAATTTTGGAGGAGGTTTCCTTTGAGAGGCGCTGGCCCAGGTCCCTGGGTCCGCTGATTTCTACTCCCATATCCTTGAGCACTCGGCGCTGCCCCTCAACACCTCCATTTCCATAGATCTTCAGGAGCCTTGTTCCTCCATGCTTTTTGACCCATTTGCGCTCAGTGTCGCGGACTTCCTGAGCAGTGCGCTCCGCTTTGATCTTTGTAACCTGGGCAATCCTGGATTTCTCCCGCACAACTTCCCGCAAATCAGCAATCATGGTTTCCCTTCTCTGCGGAGTAGTGGCTTTGTCAGATATTGCCCAAAGCCCGCTTCCCCATCCTGCTGTCTCAGGGGTCCCTATTAACGCAATAATCCTAGAATCCCGCTCTGCTTCTGAGAATGTTTTATCCCCAAATCTGGTTTCCTCTCCAGGCTCAAAGCGGGCAACAAACCTGCGCACATCTTTTGGATCTTTAGGAATACTTTGCCGGATGACTTCACCGTAGGCTTCTTCAATAGAATTGTGCTCTCCGCTCAAGACACCTTCTGAGATTAATTCCAGTTCCTTCCTGCTTGCTTCAGGATGCTCTTTAGCTATTTCAATAAGAGTTAATCTTTTTTCATAATTTGCCCCTGGGAATTCACTTTCAATTCTTTGCACAATCTGGGCTTCACTAATTATCCCTCGCTCTGCTTTGCCTGGAAGTTCTGCTTCCAGCACCTCCACGTCCCGCTCAACTACAGGAGTAAAGTCCTGCACAGCAGTTTCCGGAGGGCCGATTACGGGTGTGGCAAAAACATCTTTTTCCTTGGCCCCCTCAACCTTTAGCCCAGCTAGCCACCTAAGCCCCAGGGGAGGATTCCCATGGGAGTCAATAAATTCCGGAGACCTTACCTTTACTTCCCAGGCATCATTTATTTCTCTAATAGATTTAATTTCCCCCTCACGAACACTGATCTCTATTTCAGCCACATCCATGCGCTCAGGGGGCAGGTAGTCTTTTTTTCCAAGGCTAATAATTTTCCCGCTAGCCACATCATAAGTTCCCCTAATAGTCACAGTTCCCTCTCTGGGAACCGCAGCCAAAACCTTTGCTGCATTGTCTGCAACAACCCTGGCTTGGCTTCGAGTGGCAATCAAATAATCTGCTTCTCCAACCCGCTCAAAGTGCTCAAGTATGTTTCCTGCGCGTGAGCCTAATCCATAAGACTCTGCACGCTCACCAACAATCTGGCTAAAGTCTGCTGGAATTACTTTGGATTCACTCCTCTCGAGTTCCAGGCCCACCATCCACTTTAGGTCCTGGGGAAGCGGGCCCCTTTGCTCCAAGAAGCCCCCCCTCATAGTTTTGATATGGCCGCCTTCCCCTTTTACTAAGCTGATTCTTCCTTCCCGTATTCCAAATGCAACGCGCCCTATTTCTGCTCCAGCAGTAGGAGTTGCATATTCAACTCCTTCCAAAGTCAAAATCCTGCCTGTTCCTCTTTCATAAGTTCCGCTAATCATGGTGCTGCCCGAAGCTTTGGGCACAGCACTCAAAATCTTCATTGCATTGTTGGTTACAACCTCCAGATTAGTTGGAGCACCCATTTCCTGCCCAAGCGGCCCCACCATCCAGCTTTGCAAATGCTTCTCTACAAATTCCCTCTCACGCCCAATTCCAAAGCGCTCAGCAGAGCGCTCTATTGCAGGCCCTCTTATGCCCATAAGGTTTTCTTCTGGCGCAATAGCTGAGGGTTCCCTTGGTTTTTCCAATTCCCTCTTAGTTCCCCTTGGGCGTGCCTTTGCACTAACTCCCTCTTGTGCAATTGTTTCGCGCAACACAGGCATTCTCTCAACTGCACTATGCTCATTTTGCAGCCCAGGAGTTCCCTCCAAAGTGCGTGCAGGCCCCCTGGTCACTTCAACTTCTGCTTTTGCAGGAGCCAAAACTAATGCTTCGCGGGCGGCACTCTTGCTCATATCCACTCCAATAACTCCATTTTCTATAGCTATTGCTTTTTGTGGCGAGTGGCCTACAACCAAAGTTAAGTCCTGGGGCTTAATTCCCAGCCTCCGGGCCATACTGTCCCTCCAGGAGACAATATCAGATTCATTCCCCTTCCAGCCTCCGGGGCGGCCAAGGTAGCTCATATCATAATTGCCCCTTGGAGGTTGGCGAAGGTTGCTTCGCTGGTAATTGTTTCTTTCGCTATAAAATTCCCTATAATGCTGATTCTGGGATTCTAGCGAAGTGCTGCGGGCATCTGGCCCTGCATGGGTAATATAATAATTGTCCAAAACCACAACAGGCTTGAGGCTTCTTAGTGATTCAATTGTGCCGTTTGCTTCCAAATCAGCCTTTGCACTCTCCCACCATGTAGTGTCTCCTTCTCCCTTGCTATACCAGCTCTTTAATTCCAGTATTGTTTCCTGGATTCCCAGGTTCCCCAACAATACTTTATCAGCAAACATTTCTGCAGTAATTGGATACTTGCTCTTTGGGGCAAGTTCTTCCATTGCGCGCTGCCTAGCAGCATAAGACTTCATGCCCTCGCCCACATACTTCTTTTGCAATACAGTTAGTTCCGGGCCAAAGAGAACCTCATCCAATGCCCGGTAATAAGCGCGCGCATCTCTTCTTGAAGCAGATTCATCCGCATGCGTTTTGTCATACTCTGCGCGGAAGTGGGCCTGTTTTTGTGAAACTTCAGAATCAAAAGTATCAAATTCCCTAAGGAGCCCATCCATCTGTGCAGTTGATTTATTCTTGAAATGTGATTCGTATGCACCAAGCAAAACTTCCTCATGGTTTCCGCGCAAAAGGTGTACATGCGCACCTTTTGCCTCTGCCTCAGTGCGCAGCCATCTTAGGAAAGTAAATGTTTCTAGCCCCGCACTCCCACGGTCAAAATAATCTCCGGTTAGGGCCACATGCTCTCCTTCTTTGAGGGTAACTTCATATTTTCCTTCAAAGTGCTCCCTTAATTTTTCATACCTGCTTGCTCCTTTGCGAGCCTGGGGAGTAAATAGGACATAGCTAGCATCCGGCAGAATTGCCTTAATCCTAACAGCCCCGCTCTTCTCCAAAAGATCATAAGTTGCATCAAATTCCGCATGCGGGTCTCCAAGCACAATGGCCTTCTCCACATTTGTGTACCTATCCACCATCTCCCCTTCAAAAGCATGCTGTTCTCTTATGGTTGCTAGGTATGCATCCTTTTCTGCTTCACTTTCAAATTCCCGAACCACTCTCTCTTCTGCATAAGTTCTAAGTAGCCCGGAAGCAGATAGCCGATTGTCTGCTTCTTTGTCTTTTCTTGCACCCTCTAATAATTTTTCAAATGCAGCTGCTTCTCTGGGGCTTAAATTTTTAGGCAGCTCCCTCCCCTCCCAAACATGCTCGTTTGCCCGTATTGCAAGCTCTTCTGCACGCTTTGGAAGTATCTTTTCCACAACAGGAATTCTTATTTTTTCCCTGGGCGAAGGGGCAGCTTCTGCTTCCCTAACGCTTGGAACTATTGTTTCTCTTTGTGCTAGGGCATCTAATTCCGCTGCACGCTTTGGGTTGGTTGCACGCAAGCTATCTGCTATTTCCATGTATACTTTGCGCTGCCGCTCAAGCCCCCGTGCCCGCTTCCCATGCAGGCGCTCTAAGTTCTCATAGCACTCTTGTGCTCGCCCAACTTCCCCATTCTGCTCAAAGAGCTCTGCAGCCTCACGATACTCTTCAATTGCCTTTCCTTTCCTTAAAACCGTGCGTTTTCCTGCGCGCTCAAAAATCCGTTGGGCTTCTCTTATCTGCTCCAGATTTTGTGGCTCTGCAGAAGGGCCTTCTCTTCTCTCAAGCTCTCTTTCTCCTGCTGCCTTTGCAGCAACTCCCTCGCCCTTTTTAGGAATGCCTGCGCGCAGTTTCGCTGCCTCTTCTGCAGAGAGCATTATGGCAGGCTGGCTGGGTGCAGTGGCCCGGGCTTCTTCAATAGAGATGCTTTCTCTAATCTGCAGTCCCTCTAAGCTCTTGATCCTGTCCATAAATGCAGGAGAAGGTTTTCCTTTCCCTGATTTAATGTTGCTGATTTTTCCTTCTGATAAATTGAATGTGAATGTAAATGCTCCAATTGGATTGTTTGGAGTGGATTTGGTTTGGGGAGGAACAATCTCTCCAGTCCGCATATTGTAGCTTCCCTCCAAGCGCACAGCATCAGTAGCCTGCTGTGGCCTCACTCGGCTTAATTGGTCTGCCATCCTAAACATGCTGGAAGTATTCTTAGCCAGGACCTGGGCATCTTTTGCCAAAACTTCCCTGCCCTCAAAGTGCCTGCTTACATATTCTTTTTCTGCTACAGAGAGCGGGCGGTCCCGGGGGCTTCCCATATTTGCAATAGCCCTCGGAGCAACAGCATCATATCCCGGCCTTGCTTCCTGGACCTGCAATCCGCTTAATGCCCGTGAAACCGGCCAGAATTTAAGGGACCCCGCAGTATTTTTAGGTTCCCGCACTTCTACAATTTTCCCCCTGTTAATGTCTAAAACTAAGTCTACTCTTTGTGCCTGGGCCTTATTTGCCGGAGCATATTTATCTCCCAAGCCCAGCAGTTTTCCGCTAGCCTTCTCATAGTATAGAGGAATGCGCATTTTTCCATCAGGGCCAATCCGGTGCGTTCCCGCCAACCTTGGAACAACCTGCACCACTCTTGCAACTGCAGGAGCAACAATTGCCCTATCCATTTCCGAGAACCGGTTTGCTTCGGTTCCCATCTGCTCCTGCACATACCTTAGTTGTTGGGAGGAGAGTTTTCCGCTAGCCTGCTCAGCAATATTTTCTACTGCTTCAGTTTGGGGCTTAATCCTGAATTCTGCTGGGACAGTGTATCTTCCTGCAGGAGCTTCAATGCGCTCTTCTCTTGGAACAGTGCTCCGCTCGCCTTCCAATTCCCTCTTAGCTCCCTTGGGAACAACACTGGCAACGCCTCTTTCTCCAAATTTGGAAGTGTGCAAAATTCTCTCAACGCTTTTGAATATTTTTGCAGACTCTCCGGAAATAATTGGGCTTGATTCTTTTTGGTGCGCAACAAGCTGTGCGCTAAACTGGCTATACTGCTGTGCAGTCCTCCTTATTGCAGCAAGAGCAGGGGAGCCTTCCTCCAGGGTTTGTGCAGCCTTTTCCAGTTTGCCCAGATATCCCCTAACCTGCAAAATTGCAGTTTCACGCAATACTCTTCCTTCTGGCAAAAATAGTTTGTCCCCAGGAGTTACTGCAGTATATTTTGCTTCCTTGAACTTTGGTGCACTCCTGAGCAGTTTGCCCGCATCTCTTTCTGCTTGCTCTGTAGTTGATGCTTCCCTTGCTAGAGGCATCTCCGCAATCATTTGGGATTCGGCTCTTCGTTTTGCCAGAGCTTCCCTTTGAGCCTCATTTTCCAACCTTGCTACCCGCTCCATATACGCTATTCTCTGCTGTGAGCGCAGGTCTACGCGCTCCGCGCGCGCTTTAGCGCTTACTCCTTCTCCTTCTTTTTCTTGGCCCCTGGCTTTTTCTGTGCGCACAACTCCCTCTGCTTCCCAGGAAACCCTCTCAGGTGCAGTTGCGCTAATTGGCCTAAATAAATCTGAGCGGCTCACTCCAAGTGCAGCTTCATACCTTGCATCAACATACTGCCTCAGGCGCAGGCGCACCATGTCATTAACTGCGTATTCCAAACCGGCAACGCCTCCTCTCCCAGGATATCTTGGCCTTGCCCAATTCATTAGTTTTGTTTCAATAACTTCAACAGGGTCTCCCTGCCTGATTCCTGCCTGCTCAAAGACTTCCCTTAACGAATAGCTCTCTGCTCCAGGAGGCTTCCAATCCAGAATTCTAGCTACTCCCTCTCCGTGCGCTCCGCCTTCTGACTCCAGTGCGAGGAGCTCTTCTACAACTGCCCTTCCGCTAACTTTGGAGAAACCCAGGTCTATTGCTTTTGCAGCAGCTTCTAATTCTGCTTCATTCCTAAGGCCTCCAACTGCATCCCAGAACCCGCTAATGTGCTGGTCATAGTGGGAGATTTCGTGTGTTGCTTCCTCAGCTTCAGCAGTTCCCTTGCGCAAGAGGATGCTTTTTGTATTTCTCTGGAAATATGCATCCTGCCCATTTAAGGGATCCATTCCTTCAATTGGCTCAACTACCAGTGCAGTTGCCCGCCCCCGCTGAATTATCTGGCTAACTCTCCCTGCAACCAGCTGCCCATCTACAATATTAAGTATGATTCCTTCTCCAACTAATTTTTCCCTTCCGCTTGCAGAATCCCTGACTCTCTCCACATTCCGCAGAACTTTATTTAGTTCTGCAACTACTTCCCCATATTTTTTCTGCCCAACTAATTCAAGAAGCCTTTCTCTGGTTATTCCCAACTCCCGGCTCACAGTTTCTTTATCTAACCCTTTGACTATTCCCTCTAGGGTTTTTCCAACTCCCTCGCCTTTAGTGCAAAGCTCAATTATGGGCTGGGCATGCGGGCTTGCCTCCACATTGGTTATAGTGAGCTGCCCGGTTGTGGCACCTCCCCTCTGCTCTGAGAGCAGCGCACCTTCACGGATTTTTGCAGGCCCCATCTCTGAATAAACTTCTAATAATGCGATAGGCTTTCCAAGCCCCTTTGCCCTAACAGCTTCCATCCTTCCAACAAGGGCCTCTAATTGCGCTAAATTTGTATCAAGCTCCAACGCCAGCATTTTTCCTCCGGCTTTTGCATTCTCAATTTCAGCATTTTGCATAAATGCGCTTGTTGTTTTCTCCCACAATGATTCAAAGCTTGCTCTCTGCTCTGGGCTTAGGCCTTCTTTGAGTGCTTCTGCACGGGTTTCAACTTCTGCGAAAACTTCAGCATAATCCTCAACCTGCTCCCGCCTCCTCTTTGCACTCATCTCTTTTTCGGAAATTGCTTTGCGGTAGGTTTCGGAATATTCCTTTAATCTTTCAGCTCGCCCTGAAGTTAGTTTTGGAGTTCTTGCCCTGGTTTTTCTAGCAGCAGCCCCTTCTTCTCTTTGGGCACGCTCGCCCACTTTGGTTTCTGTAACCGGCCTGCTCCTTCTTGTGCGCGCAGCTTCAGGAGGGGTTGTGCGCAACAAATCCAATGCAACTTCAGCTTCAGCTTTTGGAACATAGTATTCTTCTAGGAAGCGCTCCCGCCCGATTCCTTCTCTGATAATAGGGGCCTCCGCATCCAAATCAAATCCGGCTAATGCTTCTTCTCCTTCAACTAGCCTTTCTCCTCCCTTTGTTTCTGCGCCTTTTAGGTCCCGCCTTGCCTTGGAAATATTCCTGGCAATCATCTCCAGGGGAGTAGGCTCACGCCCCAAAGCATTCTTGAGCCGGGCTGCTTCGCTGAACCTCAAGTATCCAGTGCTATGCGCCTTTCCTGCATACGGAACTGATTCATAAGTATAAGCATATGATTTCATTGCCCCAGTTCCCTGGGTGCCTTCATACCTAAGCGTCCAGACTTCAGGGGCTGCTTCTCCTTCTCCCTGAATTTCAATTTTAACTCTGGTTCCCGGAGGAAGGTTTTCTAATTCTGCTAGGGTTTTTGGAAGCATTTCCCGCTCTCCCCTAATTGCAACTGTTTTTGCTTCAATAAACCCTGGTTCTGCTGCAGGTTTTATTTTGGCAGTATACTCTAAGCCTCTTGGCAACTCTGCTGCTGGGAGGGGAGCTTCTTGTGCAGGAATCCTTGATTCAATTTCATTTGCAACTACTTCTAATTCTCCTGCCCTGGCTGCTGCCTTTTCTCCGGCAACACTCTCACCTTCAACTGCTGCTTTGGCCCTTAGGCTTACAATGTCCCTGCGCAAGCTTCGCACTATTTCTGCAGGTTTTGCAACTTCAGCCAAACTCAAATAAAGCTGATAACGCCCACTATTAGAATAAACTGCGTCGCGGAATGCAGCTGAGCGTGCAAGTGTTTGCACCTCACTCCTAATTTCTGCAGGGACTCCTTCTAGCGAAGTTTTCTTTCCAATAACATCCCTTGCAGCAAGAAGGATTTTTTCTGCACGTGCAGATTCAGCCGAATTAAAGTCTACTCTGTACTCTCCTCTTCCAATAGAGCTTATTCCCCCCACTTCCCTAGAAGGATAATTTGCCTCTACATGCATATGCTCCTGTGCCTGGGTCACTACTATTGCTTCTCTCTGGAGCTCTCTTCCAGCATCTCCCAGGGCATCTGCTCTTCTCTCAAGCTCTGCTGCCTTTCCCCTGGCTTCCTGCACAGATACAGTTTCTTTGCCCATATCAATTTCAGTTCGCCGTGCGTCTTTTCTTAACACTTCAGCGCTTTTTCTAGCCTCAGTTGATTCTCTGAATCTGCTCTGCGCAAGCTCCATATAATCTCGGGGAGTAAGGTCTGGGGTTTCTATTGCTTCCTGGGTTTCTTTTTCTATTCTCCTAATTACTTCTTCTCCACGCAAAAGTTTCTTTCCTGCAACTCTTTCTTTGAGCAGTTCTGCTGCCCGCTTTTTGCTTGCAGCTTTTCTTGCTTCTTTTTCTGCTCCAGTTAGTTTTTTTGGAGCAGGTGCCTCAACTGGCTTGGATGAAGGAAGGTTAGTTACGCCCATCTGCTCTGCTTTGGCTGCAAAATAGCCCTCCTGCAAATCTGCCCGGAACTCTTTATTCAGGTAGGCTGAAGGGTCTTTTTCCAGCTCTCCCTTAACCTCTCTTCCGTGTTTCTTTGCACTCTTTTCTAATCTAAGAATAATTTTTCTTGTGTCTCTGAAGCGGTGGATGTTTGCTTCAAACTCTGCCTGGGGCTGTGTGAGCAGCCCAGGCTCAGCTTCAATAACCTGGGCCCCAACACCTTCTATTCCCCGGAATGTGCGCCTAAGCGCATTTGTCCTGGCTTCGAGGGCAGCTGCCCCAATTGCAGCTTCTGAAGCTGTTCTTGTTCCTTTGCTAATTCCCAGTGCTTCTAAATTCTGCTCCAGCCTTGGAGAAGCAGGTTCTGCTGCTTCAAAGCTGCGCTCCATCTCCAAAAAGCTGGAGTCTGCTCTCTGTGCAGCACTCTCCTCTCCTCTGGATTGGTATTCTCTGCGCGTTAATTCCGCATACTTCCTGCTGGTTCTCCTGGTTTTCCATGCATGGTATTTTCCCTGCACAACTCCTTTAGTTGGAAGCAGGGTAAATATTCCCTGGGTAATTACATGCGACATTCCGCGCCCGGTTTGGTTGTACTCTTCTAGCCCATGTGCCACGCCCATGGCTGCTGAGCCTGTAAAGTAAACTAATGTTCCTGTTTGTGCTGCATTAAATGCAAGCGGCCTTGCTAAACTAAGTGCTGCTTTTGTTTTCTGCCCAACTGTCCTCATTTTTGGAATGGCAGCTCTTGCGTATTTAATTAGTTCTGCAGTGCGGTAAACCTTCATGAATTTTCCTAGTTTTCCACTCTCCATTAATGCAAGTTCAGCTGCAAGGGCAGGGGAGATAGTGCCCGTATCTGCCATCATTTCCATTCCTCCCCCAATCATCTTAGCAACAATTAATGCGCCTCCTACAGGAGTAAACAACTCTATTCCCAGGGTTCCAAGCTCTCCCCACTGGGCCAACTCATTAATATCCAAAACCACTCCAGCATACTCTTCTAGTTTTGCGCTTCTTGCTGCAATCTGCTCTCCGCTCAGGCCCTCAGCCGAAGCAAGCAGCTCATGCAATGTATCGTTGGAGGCTTCAACATGTGCCTCCATAGAGCCTGATGCTGCAATATGGGTTCCCGCACTTGCACTTGAACTTCTTGCAATTGCTATTGCATCAGTTAGTTGCTGGCCCTTTTGCCTCTCTTGTGCGTACTTCCTGCTAGCCTCTTCATATGCAACAAGCTCATCCTGGCTTGCTCCAAGCGAAGGGCGTACAGGCGCTGATGCAATTACCCTGTCGACCTCATCCAAAGCCCCAGCCTCAGAATCAAAGTCTTCATACTTTGCATCGCTGGTGCGTGCAGCAGTAAGGGATGCTACCTGCTGGGATTCCTTATTTGCTTCGCGCTTTTGCACAACTGCCTTGCTTCTTCGCTCCTGGGCAGACCCATAAGTTCCCTCCACTCCAGCTAACCTTGAGGAGACACTCTCATCTCCCATAAACCTTCTTCCGCCAAAAACGGCCAGGTGTGCTGCCTTTTGGTATTCTTCTGCGGTTTTTGATTCTGCACCTTCTCTGGTCTCCCGCATCACGTCTCCGCTTCGCAGAATTCCCGGAGTGCTATGGCGCACTGCCTGGTTATTCTCCATTATTGAGACAACCGCACTTCCACACTCAGCAGCCAAATCAAAATTTGGAAGTTCATTATCCACTTCCTGCAGTGCATAGTGTGCATCTGCTACGGCTGTTTCTACCTGCTTGAATTTTTCCGGATCCACGTTTCTAAAGTCAAAATTCTCCGGAAGGCTTGCAATCTGAACTTCATTATCTTCAATTTTCTTTTCCAGTTCTGCCCTTTTTCTTGCATATGCTGCACGCACAGTCCGCTCAGTAGAGTCATCATATGCTCCTGTTGCAGTTGCAGCAGCAGTATCGGTTTCCTGGGCATTTTTAATTGCTTCTTCTTCCTCAGTTTCCAAAATTAATTTTTCTTTTTCAAGCTCTGCTCTTTTGTGCTCATGCTCCCTTCTCTTTTGAATGTTTTTTGCAACCTCAGTTTGCCCCAACGCACTCCCAAGTTCAGTTTGCTCAGACTCAAGCTGACTAATCCTTGTGCCTATTTGCTCTTTTGTAGCATTTGCCTGGGCAATTTGGGTTCTGAGAATTGATATGCGCTCTCTTTTTTCCGGGCCTATGCGGGATAAGAGCTCTTCCTGCTCTTTGGGAGTTTGCGCTTCTCCAAATTCTCCTGCAAGGGCTGCTTCTGCCCGTGCAATAATATAATCCTGTTTTGCAGCTTCCCCATCAAGTTTATCTATCTGGTAATTAAGTTCTGCATTTTTCTCCCTGGCACTTGCCAGGCGGACGCTTCCCTCTCTATTATTTTCTGCAAGTGCAAGGGCCCCTTCCAGGTTCCCCCCTGCATTTGCAAGTTGCTTGGAAGTTGCTTCTCCCATCTCATATGCCCACACAGATTTTTCATAATCTTTGCTTCTCTCTGCAACCTTTGCAATACCCATTTCTTCTTTGGCTTTTTGCGCTCCGCTTTTTCTTACTGCTCCAGCGCCTCCGCGCTCTTCTTCAACTGCTCCGCCCATTGCAGCAATTCTTTCTCGGCTTGCAGCTGCAGCCATATTCATTTGGGCAATTCTTGAATATCCATCCTTTGCCTTCTTAGAATAATCTGCACCCTTCTCAAAATCCGTTTGGATAGATGGTGTTTCTTCTCCAGAAACCATAGCAGCCAAAGCCCTGCCAGTATAACGTCTTGCTAATTCACTTGGAAGCAATTTTCTTCCGCTGCGCGCCTTTACTTCAGCCTCAATTTCAGGAAGCGTCTTGTGTTTGCTCCTACTTCCATCTGCGCGCAGTTCACAGTTTGCCCAGCCTGAGCGGGTAAATTGGGTTGCATAAGTATTTGCCACTAAAAGCTGCTGGGCTGCGGCTGCTTTTCTTGCTCCAAAGCCAACTTCCTTCCATTTACCCTCCCCGTTTAGAATTTCCCGGGCCCCAACTGCAGCGCCCCACAAAGTTTCAGTGTATTTTTTGTTTGGGGCAAAACCCCTAATCCTATATTCATAATCAGAAATGTTTTGCTCTACTTCCAGCTTTTCTAGGTTCTCTGCAGCAGTGCTTATTGTGCTAAGTGCAGCGCTAATTTCTGCTTCTCCTAGTTCATCTGTGCCTGCTAGCCTCCCAAGCCCATTTTCTACTCTCCTAAGGTTTGCGCGAAGCTCTTCAATGTGGGCTAATTTTGCCTTCTGGTCTGCAGCCTTCTGCTCCGCCCGCTCCATCCGGCTGTTTTCTGCAGGGGAAAGCCCGTTTCCCCTAAAACTTTTTTTTGCAGATTCAAGCTGTTCTAGTGCTTGAGTATAGGTAGCTAATTCACTAATTAGCAAGTTGCTTCTTGCAAACAAAAGCTGGCTTTTATACGTAAGTTCCTCTGCGGCCGCCTCATCTTTGGCTGTTAATGCAGATTGTGCAGCCTCATAAGCTTGCGCTTTAAGCTCCATTGCACGGTTTACTGTTTCTTCTAAATACGCAAGCTGCTCTTTAGGTGTTTTTTCGGTTGCTTCGCCCTCAGAGTCCCATTTTTTTAAGCGCCTTGAAACCGGCCCTCCCCGCTTTCTTGCTGCAGCCTGTTTTTTTGCCAAATCCCTGGCCTTTTCCAGCCCCAGGGTTTTGGATGATTCTATAGTTTGTGCAGCTCCTTCCATCTGCAGCCGTGCAAGTATGATTTTGTTTCTTGCTGCTTCAAGCTCTTCTCCGCTTACTCCTTCTTTATTTGCAGCCTCATGTGCCTGGGTGCACAATTCAATTCCCCTAGAAACCCAGCTGCGCGCTTCTTTTTTCTGCGCTTTGGTTAAATCCTGGGAAGCATCAATTCTCCCGATAAGTTCATTGGATGCACTAATTTGTGCATTTGCAGCCGAGGCAACTGCGCTGGCAATTCGCAAAGAAGCAAAGTGTTCCCTGTTCGCCGCATCCAAGAGCAGAGCAGGGTTTTCCTTAAGCTCCCCTGCAGCAGAGACCACTTCTTCTCCGGGTTTTGGAGACATTCCCTCCTGCTCTAAAAATCCAGAATATGCAAGCATGCTTCTTGCATTTCCCAAAGCTTTTCCATAATCCTCTTGCGCTTCGAGCGCTGACTCTATTTCTGCACCTGCACCCAGGATTGTTGCACGTGCCCCTTCAAGCACAGTAATTTTGTCCCTGTAAATCTGTGCAGAGCTTTCGTATGCCTTTTTTTCTTCTGCAGTTTCTGCACCCTCAATTCGCGCTTCAGTGTCTTTTGCCGCCTTCTCACAAACCTCAATTTGCCCATCTATTTTTTCTACTCTCTCTAAATTAACCTGATACACTGCCGCCGCCTTGAAAGTGCTTTGGGCATAAAGCAGCTTTCCATTAAACTGCCCAATTAGTTTCTGCTGGGCGTCTGCATTGGTTTCTTCTAAAATCTGCTTCTTTAATTTCTTTGATTCCTTAACTATTTTTTCTAGGTTTGCAGAAGAAGAAGCAAGTATTCCTCCCCCATAACGCTCACCCATTTTTTGCGCATCTTGTGCAGTCTGCTCAAGGTTAATTATCTGCAGCTCAATTTGCGCTCCCAGCAAAATCTTTTTGCTTTTTTTAGTTTCCCCAATTGCCTGGGAAGGAGTTAGCCCGGCTAGTTCCCGGATGTTTGTTGCATCTTTTGAAAGCTTTAGTTTTGGGCTGGTAGTTAGCGCAATTGCGCCCACATATAAATCCAGCTTCTGCATTTTTTCTAAGGCTTCCCTATTTCCTGCCCTGAATTTTTCAACTTCTCCAAGGATCAGTTTTCCTGCTTCCTGCACCTTTGGGTCTTCATATTGCAAAAAGAGCTCTCCTGCCTGTGAGTATCTATTGGCAACTGCTTCTCTTTGCATGGATTCTAATTCCTGGGTTTGTGCGCTTGCTTCCTGCTCTGCACTTGTTCCTAACTCCTGCACCTGCACTGCAAGCTTTTCTAACTCCCTGGTTTTTTCCAATGCTGCCTGGGTTGCCTGCTCCCCCGCCTGGCTTAGCGCAGGAACTAATCCCTCTAGCTGGCTAACTTGTTCTTCTGGTGCCTTTTTTGTTTCCTGTGCTGGCAAACTACGCACCTTGCCCCAAATTCAAGCATAATTCTTGGAATGCCCCAAGCCCTTCTGCCATTTCCACTAGTTCAGTAGTCTCCCCATATTGGACATTCCAGTTCTCCAGGGCCTGCTTCCAAAGAACAAGCGAAGCAAGCTTTTTGGGCGGGGGCCTTTTCTTTAATTTTGCAGAATTAAGTTTCAATGCCACATCAATGGCTTTTAGGGTTTCTCTCACCTGGCCCTTTGTTTCCTGATCCAATGAAATAATACGGTCCTCCACTCCCATAGATAAATTCAGCGAAGAGCAAGTATTTAAACTTTCCTTCAGCTTCCTGAACGCGCGTGAGTATAATATTTATTGATTCAATGGCGCCCTGCTTCAGAATACTTTGAGTGCTTCAACTTAATCATAAAAGATTGGAAATGGGACTCTGATTCACCTGACGCGGTGAATTCGTCCCAAATTTCCACTAGTGCATCCCAGCCACTACTAGCAGAATAAAAAGAAATTTGGGACCGCCGAGATTCGAACTCAGATAACAAGTCCCCGAAACTTGCAGCTTACCAGGTTGGCTCACGGTCCCAAATAACTATGATTCTAGATTTCCTATGAACCCTTTTTATTCCTTTTTCCACAGTATTCCATGCATGTCTACTAAATCACTGCACAAAAACACAACTTCTACTAAGATTAAACCTCCAAAACCAAGGTGGAAAAACCGCCTCCAAAAAGGTGTGCAAAGAGCAACTCTTGCAACCGCACTAACCCTTAGCGCACTTGGCCTTTCCTCCTGTGCAGGGAAATTGAAGGTTGAGCCAGTGGTCCCAAGGCCACCCCATAATATCTATTGTGAGCCAGGAATAGGAACTGTTTTTGTGCGCCCTGATGGTGGAGATGCAATTCTTTCCAACCCCTCTTTTTGCGGAGATGGGTTTTGCGACTACACCATTCCTCTTGTTGCCTGGGCAGTAAGTTATGGCCCTGAGTATGCGCCAGCAAGACCCAAATAATAACACTTATAAACACTCTTTAACATAATTATTAACAATGTGCGCTCAAACTCCAGCAGAAATCCAGCAGTTAGTAGAGCAATACTTCCAGGCTCTGCGAGAGGATGGGCTAAGCTCTGCAACAGTTTGGGAAGCCGGAGAAAAGCTCACCAAAGCAGGCCCCGCAGTTCTCCCGGACTTTTTTGCACAATTGGAGAAAGCAGAGCAAATTGGAAACCCTACTGCGCTTCTGATTTCTGGCTTTGGAAGAGAAGCAGTTCCCTTTATTGAGAAACTTAAAACAACTAACCCTGCTGTCCGCTATTATGTTTTTGAGGGATTTGCAAAAATTGCAAATGAAGAAGACACCCTCTTCCTAATTAATGGGCTTTGGGATCCGGTTCCTTCAGTGCAGGCAACTTGTGCAAGCATCCTTGTTTCTTTTGAAAAAATTTCAATGCGGGAGGTTGCACTCCTGCTAGAAGAGCTGGAATTGCAGATGGAAGCGCAGGGGGAAAATGTTCCCACCCATGGAGTTTTCCGCGTTCACGGAAACTGGGTAAAAAAGGCAGCAAAAGAAGAACATATTCCCTTCCTTTTAGCCGGGCTAGACCACCCTCTAAAAACAATCGCCTGGCATAATGCACTTAGGCTGGCCAAGCTGGGCCCAAGAAACCTCCGGGACCTAAGCAGGTATAAAGACATCATTAAGCGCTGGGAGCATGAAGGAAGGGGGCAGAACCGCGCAGAGTTTTATGAGTTGCTTGGGCAGTGGAAAGGCGCAGTAAATGAGGCAGCAACAGGAGGTGCATTTATTCCCAAAGAAGACAAAAAGAGGATGTCCCCTCCAAACAATGTCATCTCCTTTAGAAAGCCTCCAGGAAAAGATCCGATTAAAAGATGATTTTTATCACTGGAAACCCCATGTCTTCCCGGTGCGCAGAAATGGCCGCCCACTGGCGCCTGCACACCGGAAAGCCACTCCCCTTACCTTTTTAATTAACATATACCTAAATTCCCTTCATGCTTACTGATATTATTAGAAAACACGCTCTCAAAAACAAAAAGGATTTTGGGAGCACAAAGCCAAATTCAATAATTGGAAAGGTAATTGCAGATTTTCCTGAAGCAAAAAAAGATATGAAAAGCACAATGCAGGAAACGGCAAAAATTTGCGCAGAAGTAAATTCTCTCTCAGAAACCGAGCTGGAATCAGAGCTCTCCAAATATACTTTTGAAGACAAAAAGCAGGAGGAAAAAGGGCTAACTCTCCCAAATGCAGCTGAGAACAAGGTAGTAACCCGCTTTCCCCCTGAGCCTTCTGGCTACCCCCACATTGGGCATGCAAAGGCAGCATACCTCGATTCAGAGGCTGCAAAAAAGTATGGGGGGAAAATGATTCTGCGCTTTGATGATACTAATCCGGAAAAAGAAAAACCAGAATATGTTGATGCAATCCGAGAGGGGTTAGAGTGGCTTGGAATAGAATGGGACGGGGAGCCCAGCTACACTTCGGATAATATGGATAAACTCTACTCATATGCAGATAAGCTAATTGATATGGATAAGGCGTATGTGTGTGTTTGCAGTGGAGATGAAATTAGCAAGAACCGCAAAGCATCCCTGGAATGTGCGTGCAGAAAATTGCCTGTTGCCGAGCAGAAAGCACGCTGGAAAAAGATGCTTGAAGGTGGCTTCGGCGCTGGAGAAGCAATCCTCCGCTACAAAGGAGACCTAAATTCAGAAAATACTGCAATGCGCGACCCTTCCCTATTTAGGATAATCCTCTTCTCGCATTACCGGCAGGGAGAGCAATTCAGGGTATGGCCCTCATATGACCTTGCTGCTCCAATTATGGATTCACTTGAAGGAGTAACCCACGCAATGCGCACTAAAGAGTATGAATTGCGCAGGCCACTCTATTTTGCAATCCTCAAAGACCTCAAACTAAAAGAACCAGAACTAATTGAATTTGCAAGGCTCTCAATCAAGAATACAAAAGTGGGAAAGAGATACATCACTCCGCTAGTGCAGGAAGGAAAGGTAACTGGATGGGATGACCCAAGGCTTCCAACCCTAAAAGGCTTAGAGCGAAGGGGGATTCTTCCCGAAGCAATCAAGTCCTTTGTCCTTGGTTTTGGACTTACAAAAGCAGAAAGTGAACCTGGCTGGGGAAAACTCCTAACTGAAAATAGAAAGCTTCTGGACCCTCTGGCTGAGCATTACTTCTTTGTTCCAAATCCAATTAAAATAACAGTAGCTAACGCTCCGGAGCGGGAAGTAAAAATGAAAGTGCACCCTGAAAAAGAGGAGTTGCGAGAATATACAACAAAAGACATTTTCTATATTCCCAAAAAAGAAACTGCGGACCTAAAAGAAGGAGATATTTTCAGGCTCAAAGATCTCTATAATGTAAAAATAACTAAAAGCGGGGATGAACTTTTAGGTGAATATGCTGGAGAAGAACTGGTTCCCGGAAAAAAACTCCAGTGGGTAATTGAGCCTATCGAAGCCGAAGTCTGGAAGAGTGGAGACCTCTTTATTGGAGATGAATACAATCCTGAGAGTTTGGAGAAGGAAAAAGGATATGTTGAAGGTGCAGTAGCCAAACTGGAAGAGGGAAAAATAATCCAGTTTGAGAGATATGGGTTTGTGCGCCTAGATTCAAAGGATCCCCTTAGGTTTATCTATTCGTGTTAGCTATGTTAGATGATTACTCCCCAATTGAGGAAGTTGAGCCGGCAAGGAAAGCACACTACTCAAATTATCCTCTTCCCGGAGTAATCAAGCATATTTTTGAAGGGCGGGGAATCACCCACCTCTATCGCCACCAGGCAGATGGAATTGAACTTGTAAATTCCGGAAAAAACGTAGTGGTAGTAGCGCCCACTGCGGGGGGAAAAAGCGAAGTATTCCTGGTTCCTGCAATAGAAGCCGCACTTAAAGGAGAGAACACGCTTTTGCTTTATCCAACCAAAGCACTAGCAAGAGACCAGCACCTGCGCTTTAGCGAATTTGCACTCTATGGAGTGCGGACAGAAACCTATGATGGGGATACTTCCCAGGGAAAGCGGGAAAAAATCCGTGCGCATCCTCCGCAAATTCTAATTTCAAATATGGATATGCTCCACTTTATTTTGCTCAACAATGGCCTTTTCAACAAGTTTTTTGAAAAGCTAAAATATGTGGTCCTTGATGAAGTGCACATCTATTCAGGGATTTTTGGGGCACATGCATCTAATGTGCTCTGGCGCCTCAAGCGCCTAGTAAAGCGCAAATACAACCGGGAAATCCAATTCATCTGCACCTCAGCCACAATTGGAAATGCAAAAGAATTCACACAAGGAATTGCCGGAGAGGAATTCGAATTGGTAGAAGGAACAAGTTCCCCAAGAGCAGAATTCCACCACATAATCATTTCTCCCCCTGAGAGCTACTCAGTTGCATCCTTGAGAATTGCAGATGAGATTGGGAAAAAAGCCTTAATTTTTGGGAATTCCCACTCAGTAGTTGAGCGCATGGGCCAGATGGCAAACAGGATGGACATTCCCCTTGCAGTCTACCGCTCAGGCTTGCGCCAGGATGTTAGAAAACAAATTGAGCACAATTTCAAAGCAGGCAAAGTAAAATATCTAGCAACAACTTCCGCACTGGAATTGGGCCTGGATATTGGAGACACAGATGTTGTAGTCCTTGCTGGCTTCCCAGGAACAATTACAAGGGTGCGCCAGAGAATTGGGCGCTGCGGGCGCAAAGGGCAAGTGGGTTATGGAGTTTTTGTTGCAAAAGAAAGCCCCCTGGACCAGTATTATGTGGAGAACCCAAAGGAGTACTTGTACGGGGAGCCTGAGAACTGCTATATTAATCCAAAAAATGAAAACATCCACAAGCTGCATATTCTCTCTGCAGCAAAAGACCAGATGTTTTCCCCAGAAGAGATAACCCCTGATATTGCAAAGAACCTGGAACTCCTAGAAGAAGAAGACCTAGTAAAAAAATGGGGAAAGTTTTACTCAACAACCAAAGAAGGCGGAAAGCGGGCCAGGATGATTAACCTGCGCAGCGCAGGTGGTTCAGTAAAAATATACACCTCTGAAAATGAAAAACATATTGGGGATAGGGGAATTGCAATGGCAATTAAAGAGCTCTATGAAGGAGCCATCTACCTCCATGGCGGAAGACCATATCTCTCCAAAAAACTGGACCTAGAAAAAATGGAAGCGTGGATTGAACCAATGCACCGCGCAGTAGAAGAATACACCACTGCACTAAGCAACAAAAGCGCAGAAGTAGTAGAGGAACTAGCTTCAAGAGAATGCCTGGGGCAAAAGCTTTCTTTTGGAAAAGTGCACATTTCTGAAGAAGTCTATGGATTTTTGGTAAAAGATATGTTTGGGGGAACCCGGATTGCTGAGCACACTTTTGAAACTCCCTATTTGTATGAATATGACACCTATGCACTCTGGATTGATTTAGACGAACTTGTTTATGAAGTTCCTGAATTTGGAGATGGCCTGCACGCCTTTGAGCACGTTTCAATTTCAATGATGCCTGCAATTACCGGTGCAGACCCAAAAGAACTCGGAGGCCTCTCTTACCCTTCTGGGCGCATGTATGTGTATGATTCAGTAGAAGATGGAAATGGAGTTACCCAGGTAGTATTTTCTAAGTTTGAGCGCATTGTGCAAATGAGCCTGGACCGCCTGGAAAAATGCGACTGTGAAAAAGGCTGCCCAAAGTGCATTCTAGACCCAAGCTGCGGAAACGACAACCGTTTCCTAAATAAGGAGAGCGGAAAACTAATTGCAGAAAAACTCTTAGGAAAAAAAGAAACAAAAAGCAAAAAGAAAAAGAAATAACTAATAGTCAATATACTCCATCTTGTTGAGCAGTTGCCTCTTTGCCTCAAAAGTTTCAATCTCCTGGGCAACAACTTTAACATCCATCTTGTCCTTTAGGATTCCCTCATTTACCATTTTTCCAAGGACAAGAGCAGCAGGAAGGGATTTATCCTGCATTGCTTCTGCCTCTTTTACAATCTGGTGCTCCAAGCAACCTCTAAGGTATGGAATCCATGTTTCAGGATCCTTTTTGGCTGCTTCAATTACCAGATCCACTTCCTTAGCAACATCCTCTTCACTCAAAGAATCCTCATTCATCTTAATTAGCATTGCATCCATTTTTGCAGTATCTTTTTCTTGTGCCATAGCGCATCAGTCCCCTATCTTGAAATGTGAGATTTTAATTACTATTTATTCTAGCTCCGCTTCTGAGTTGTTCCTGGAGCAGTTTTAGCAACATCGTCAGGAAGAAATTGTTTGGATTTTTCCATCTGCTTCTCCATCTTTTTTTGCAACTGGTGTATCCCATCACTCCACTTAATTTGTATTGTAGTAGGCTCAACCGGATCCTCTTTCCGCCTTGGAGCGGTCCTAACCCTAGGCTCATCACTAATTTGGGTAGGAACAATTTCTCTGGTTTTGGGCACAACTTCCACGCGCTTAGGAATAACTATGCTTTTCTCAGGTTCTCTAATTTGAGTAGGCTGTTTTTTCTGAATCGGGTCTCCCATAGTTAAATTTAGGTTAATTCAAATATAAAAAGGGATAGGGAAAAAAGAAAAAAAAGAATTACTTTTTTACAAAAAACCAATATGCAAGAACCACTATCACAAGTACAAGCAATATCTCTATCCAAAGGAAGCTTCCGCCTTCTTCCTCTGTAGGTTCAGCTGGTTGGCTTGGTGCAGAGGGTTCTGCTGGAGGAGTGCTTGGCTCAGTTGGAGCAACTGGCTCTGCTTTTGGGCATTCTCCCCTAAAGTATGCCCACTCTTCACAAACTGTTCCGTCACTTAATGTGCACTCTCCATACTCATTTCCCTCTCCATCTTTTTTGATTGAAAGAGTCCCGCCATGCTCAGTGCAATATGCTGAAGCAGGGTTTGGCAATTGTGCAGGCTCTTCTTCGCAGTATCCCGCGTAGCAATACTCTCCTTCTGCACAATCCACATCCGCATTGCAGGCAACATGCACACCAGACTCATCTGGAGTAGTGGTTCCATTTACTCCCCCCTCTTCTCCATAAGTTAGTTCTGGTGCAGTTCCAGGTGTTGTGTGCGAAGGAATAGTGTTGCACACTCCATTATCACAATACTCTCCCTCAGGACAAGAGTCTTCTACTGTAGGTGAGCACGGAGTTAAGCTGGGTAGGGGTTGTTCAGTTCCGCTAGGAGTCCCTTCTCCAGTATAAGTATCCAGAGGAGTCTCGCTTGCAGTTGAATCTATTCCCATCAATTGGTCCACAGGAACCTCAGTTCCATTTGGAAGAACACATGCAGCATATTGGGCAGTCCATCCGCCCATATCCTCAGTTATACTCTTGATTCC
>Ga0180430_10001030_pt1 | contig 28598 bp, 26 predicted proteins | sample SS_ome_9_FD_132999 | JGI IMG/M metagenome (GOLD analysis project Ga0180430, IMG submission 132999) | Hypersaline lake sediment archaeal communities from the Salton Sea, California, USA - SS_1_S_2 metaG | ecosystem: Environmental > Aquatic > Non-marine Saline and Alkaline > Hypersaline >... | reverse complement strand
GCGCCGATCAGTTCCTCGGAAAAGTCGATCACCGCGTTTTGCAGGAACGGCAGCGACACCGGATCGATCAGCACCTTCTGGCCGCCGCCTTCCAGAACGATGTCCTCGGCCTCCGGTTCGTCCAGCCGGATGTCGTACTGAAAGCCCGAACAGCCGCCGCCCTCGACCGCGACGCGCAGGGCCTTGGCCTCGCCGGTCGTGGCGTTGATCTCGGCGAGCCGGGCGAAGGCGCGTTCGGTGACGCGCGGGGGCAGGGTGAGCGTATCCGTCATGGTCAAGACCGTATCATTTCCGTGCCATCGAGGATATAGGCAGGGGCCGGAGGCGCAACAAGAACGGACGGGCCCTATGACCCTTGCCCCCTATGCCTGCCAGCCCGGCGACAGCCGCGGCCGGCTGCATCCGGAACGGATGTCGACCTTCCGCTCGCCGTTCCAGCGCGACCGCGACAGGATCATCCATTCCTCGGCCTTCCGGCGGCTCAAGCACAAGACCCAGGTCTTCGTGGTCGAACATGAAAGCGACTATTACCGCACCCGGCTGACCCACACGATCGAGGTGGCGCAGGTGGCGCGCACGATGGCCGGGGCGCTGGGGCTCAACGTCGACCTGGCCGAGGCGGTGGCGCTGGCGCATGACCTGGGCCACCCGCCCTTCGGCCATACCGGCGAGGATGCGCTGTGCGACATGATGGCGCCCTGGGGCGGGTTCGACCACAATGCCCAGGCGATCCGCATCGTCACCCGGCTGGAACGGCACTACGCCGATTTTGACGGGCTGAACCTGACCTGGGAGACGCTGGAGGGGATCGCCAAGCACAACGGCCCGGTCGCGCCGCCCTTGCCCTACGCGTTGGCCGAGTGCGACGCGGAATGGCCGCTGGACCTGTCGACGCAGGCCAGCGCCGAGGCGCAGGTCGCCGCCGTGGCCGATGACGTGGCCTACAACCACCACGACCTGCACGACGGGTTGCGCGCCGGCCTGTTCACCGAGGCCGAACTGGCCGAGCTGCCGGTGATCGGCGCGGCCTTCGCCGAGGTCGACCGGCTTTATCCCGGCCTTGAACGGATGCGCCGGCGGCACGAGGCGCTCAGGCGCGTGTTCGGCGTGATGGTCGAGGATGTGCTGTCGGTCGCCCGGACCCGGCTGGCGGCGGCCGATCCGCGATCGGCCGACGCGATCCGCGCGATGGACGGGCCGATCATCCGGTTTTCCAAGCCGCTTTACCAGAACCTCAAGGCGGTCAAGTCGTTCCTGTTCCAGCGCATGTATCGCGCCCCCTCGGTCGTGGTCGAACGCGACCGCGTGACGCGGATCGTGCGCGACCTGTTTCCCGCCTACATGGCCGATCCGACGCTGCTGCCGGAAAACTGGCAGCGCGACGTGGCCGCGGTCGCGGGCGACGAGACCGGGCTGGCGCGGATCGTGCTCGACTATGTCGCGGGCATGACCGACCGGTTCGCGATCCTCGAACACGAACGGCTGTTCGGCGGGGCCGAACCGGCGGGCTGTTGACGCCGCGCGCACCCGTGCTAGACCGCCCGCAACGCTGACGGGGCCAGACCAGATGAACCTTTTCGCCGATATCCGCGCGCTCGTGATTGGGGCGCTGGCCGAGCTGGAGGCGGCGGGCAGCCTGCCCGCCGGGCTCGACACCGGCACTGTCGCGGTGGAACCGCCGCGCGACCCGGCGCATGGCGACATGGCCACCAATGCCGCGATGGTGCTGGCCAAGCCGGCCGGGATGCCGCCGCGGCAGATCGCCGAGGCGCTGGCCGGCCGGCTGGCCGACGATCCGCGGATCGCGGCGGCCGAGGTGGCGGGGCCGGGCTTTCTCAACCTGCGCCTCGCGCCGTCGGTCTGGCAGGGTGTGCTGCGCGCCGTGCTGACCGCGGGGCGCGATTTCGGCCGGTCCGGCATGGGGCAGGGGCTCAAGGTCAACATCGAGTTCGTCTCGGCCAACCCGACCGGGCCGATGCATGTCGGCCATGTTCGCGGCGCGGTCTTCGGCGATGCGCTGGCCAGCCTGCTGGATTTCGCGGGCTACGCGGTCACCCGCGAATACTACATCAACGACGGCGGCGCGCAGGTCGACGTGCTGGCGCGCTCGGCCTACGAACGCTACCGCGAAGCCAACGGGCTCGATCCCGAGATCGCCGAGGGGCTTTATCCCGGCGACTATCTGATCCCGGTGGGCGAGGCGCTGAAGGAAAGATACGGCCCCAGCCTGATCGACCGGCCGGAATCGGAATGGCTGGCCGAACTGCGCGACTTCGCGACCCGGGCGATGATGGCGATGATCCGCGACGATCTCGCGGCTCTCGGCGTGACGATGGATGTCTATTCCAGCGAAAAGGCGCTTTACGGCACCGGCAGGATCGAGGCGGCGCTGGACCGGCTGCGCGGGATGGACATGATCTACGAGGGCGTGCTGGAACCGCCCAAGGGCAAGACGCCGGAGGAGTGGGAACCGCGCGAGCAGACCCTGTTCCGCTCCACCGCGCATGGCGACGATGTCGACCGCCCGGTGATGAAATCCGATGGCTCCTGGACCTATTTCGCCCCCGATATCGCCTATCACTGGGACAAGATCGAACGCGGCTTCGACCTGTTGATCGACGTGCTCGGTGCCGATCACGGCGGCTATGTCAAGCGGATGAAGGCGGCGGTCAAGGCGCTGTCGAACGGCCGCGTGCCGCTTGATATCAAGCTGATCCAGCTGGTGAAACTGTGGAAGAACGGCGCGCCGTTCAAGATGTCGAAACGCGCCGGCACCTTCGTGACGCTGCGCGATGTCGTCGAACAGGCCGGCGCCGATGTCACCCGGTTCGTGATGCTGACCCGCAAGAACGACGCGGCGCTGGATTTCGATTTCGACAAGGTGCTGGAGCAGTCGAAGGACAACCCGGTCTTTTACGTGCAATACGCCCATGCCCGCGTCGCCTCGGTGCTGCGCAAGGCCGCGGAACAGGGGATCGCGGCCGACGATGCGACACTGGCCGCGGCCGATCTGGCGCAGCTGTCGCATCCGGCCGAGATCGCGCTGGCCCAGAAGATCGCCGAATGGCCGCGGCTGGTGGAAATCGCCGCGCGGACCGGCGAGCCGCATCGCGTGGCCTTCTACCTGTACGAACTCGCCTCGGAACTGCACGCGCACTGGAATCGCGGCAATGACGAGCCGACGCTGCGCTTCCTGCAGGACGATCCGGCCGTGGCGCAGGCCAAGATCGCGCTGGCGCGGGCCTCGGGCGTTGTCATTTCCGCCGGTCTTGCTATTCTGGGGGTAACTCCGGCGGAGGAAATGCGCTGATCCAGGCGCCCGCGACCGGAGACGGCAGACGGCGGGCCGACCCGCCGCGATGAGGCGGAGCATGGAACACGAACTCTACCGGTCGCCCCGGTCGGGGCAGGACGTGCAGGCGGGTGGCCTGCGCGCGCAACGCTGGCAGGACAGGCCGTTGCAGGCCGCGGGCCGGCCGGCGCACGGCTGGCGCCCAAGCCATCAGGAACGCGACGACGAGGACGCGCCGCGCGCGCCGCTCGACATGGGGCGGATCGCGGGGTTGGCCGGGGCCGTCACCTCGCTGGCGCTGATCGTCGGGCTCGGGGTCTGGGGCTACAAGCTGGCGGTGCGCGACGTGCAGGGCATCCCCGTGGTGCGCGCGCTGGAAGGCCCGGCGCGGGTCGCCCCGGCCGATCCCGGCGGGCAGTTGGCCAGCCATACCGGCCTCGCCGTCAATGCCGTCGCGGCCGAGGGCACGGCGACACCGCCGGCGGACCGGATCGTCCTGGCGCCGGAACCGCCCGACCTTGCGCCCGATGCCCGGCCGATGGGTGAACTGGCGAACGGCCCGGCGCTAGTGCAGATGCCGGCTCGCACGCCCGACCTGGCCGCGCCGGAACCGGCGATCGCCACGCCGGTGGCGCTGGACCCGGCCGCGGGCTTCGGCGCCGCGGTGCCGGCTGCCGGCAATCCGGCCGTGCGGGACGAGGCCGGCGCGGAGACCGCCGCAGAGTCCAGCGCGGTGCCGGCCGAGGCGTCGGTGATCGTGACGATCCCTGACACCGTGCCCGGGGTCGCCCGGTCGCCGCGCCCGCCGGCCCGTCCGGCGGGGCTTGATCGGCAGGTCGCCTCGCTGGCGCCGCAAGCGGCACCGGCGGTGCTGACCGATGCCGCGCCCGAGGTCGATCCGGTCGCCGCCGCGGTCGCCGCGGCGGTGGCGCAGGCGATCGCCGCGCCGGGCCCGTCGCAGGAGATCGACGGCGCCGCGCTGGTGCCGGGCACGCCGCTGGCGCAGCTTGGCGCCTTCGACGACCCCGCGGCCGCCCGCGCGGAATGGGAGGCGATGGAGACCCGGTTCGGCGCGCTCATGGCGGGCAAGGACAGGGTGATCGAACCCGCCGACAGCGGTGGCCGGGCCTTCTACCGGCTGCGGGTGGCGGGGTTCGAGGATGCCTCGGATTCGCGCCGGTTCTGCGCCGCGCTTCTGGCCGAGGGCGCGGCCTGCATTCCCGCCCAGGCGCGCTGAGGCGGGCATGCCCGGCGCGGCGATCTTCGGCTGTGCCGGGCCGGTGCTGGGCGCCGCCGAGGCCGCGTTCTTCCGCGAGGCCGATCCCTGGGGCTTCATCCTGTTCACGCGTAACATCGAAAGAACGGCGCAAGTCATTCGTTTGACGAAGGATTTGCGCGCCTGTGTCGGGCGCGACGCGGCGATCCTGATCGATCAGGAAGGCGGCCGGGTACAACGCCTGCGCCCGCCCCTTGCGCGCGACTGGCCGCCGCCGCTGGACCAGGTGCGGGCCTCGGCCCCCGGTCGGGCGGCGCGCGGCCTTTACCTGCGTTACCGGATCATCGCGGCGGAACTGCGGGCGCTGGGGATCGACGTGAACTGCGCCCCGGTGGCCGATATCGCCGGGCCCGGAACCCATCCGTTCCTGCGCAACCGCTGCCTTGGCGAGACGGCGGCGGAGGTCGCCGCCCATGCCCGCGCGGTGGCCCGTGGGCTGGCCGATGGCGGGGTGCTGCCGGTGCTCAAGCATGCGCCCGGCCACGGCCGCGCCGGCACCGACAGTCACAAGGGGCTGCCGCGGGTGACGGCACCGCGCGCCGAACTGGAGGCGACGGATTTCGCGCCCTTCGCCGCGCTGGCCGACCTGCCGGTGGCGATGACCGCGCATGTCGTCTATCCGGCGGTCGATCCCGACCGTCCCGCCACGCTCTCGCCCGTCGTGATCGACCTGTTGCGCCACGGCATCGGCCTGTCCGGGCTGTTGCTGACCGACGACATCTCGATGGGCGCGCTGTCCGGCACGGTGGCGGAACGGGCCGCGGCGGCGCGCGCGGCGGGCTGCGACATCGTCCTGCATTGCAACGGCGACGGCGCGGAGATGGCCGCCGTCGCCGAGGCCGCCGGGGCGCTGGCGGGGCCGGCCGCGGCGCGCGCCGGGGCCGCGCTGGCCGCCCGCCGCCGCCCCGACGCGGTTGACATGGCGGCGCTGGAAGCGGAGTTTCGGGCGATCCTGCCCCCCGTCTGACGGAGCCCCGCGTGACCGACCCGCATGATGCCGATCCCGTGCCGCTCCGGCCGCCGCCCGCCGGCACGCCGGCCGGCACGGCGCCGGGCGAGGTGACAGGGCGACGGGCGGCGGATTCTCTGATCGTCGATGTCGACGGGTTCGAGGGGCCGCTCGACCTGCTGCTGACGCTGGCGCGCACCCAGAAGGTCGATCTGCGCCGGATCTCGGTGACCGAACTGGCCGAGCAGTATCTCGGCTTCGTGGAACGCGCGAAGGTGCTGCGGATCGAACTGGCGGCCGACTACCTCGTGATGGCGGCCTGGCTCGCATTCCTGAAATCGCGGCTGCTGCTGCCGCCCGATCCCGACGATCCCGCGCCCTCGGGCGAGGATCTGGCCGCGCATCTGGCGTTTCAGCTGGAACGGTTGCAGGCGATGCGCGAGGCCGCGGCGCGGCTGATGGCGCGCGACCGCAAGGGGCGGGATTTCTTCGTGCGCGGGATTCCCGAAGATGTCGCCCGGCTCCGGACGGTGCGCTACACTGCCACGCTTCTGGACCTGATGCAGGCCTATGCCCGGATCCGCACCCGCGACGAGTTTCGCCCCTATGCCTTCGACCGCAGCAACATCTACACGATGGAGGCGGCGCTGGACCGGCTGCGCGGGCTGATCGGTTTCGCCGGCGACTGGACGGATCTGGCCAGCTACCTGCCCGATGGCTGGCTGGCCGATCCCGGCCGCCGCCGGTCGGCCACCGCGGCGACTTTCGCGGCGACGCTGGAACTGGCCAAGCAGGGCCAGATCGAGCTGCGGCAGACCGAGAGTTTCGCGCCGATCGCGATCCGGCGTCGCCCGACATGAGATGGCTGGCATGACCGACCCCGAGGATGACGACCGCGAACCGGGCCTGTTCGCCGCCCCGCCGATGGCCGAACAGGAACGGATGGTGGAAGCCGTGCTGTTCGCCTCGGCCGAACCGGTGACGGTGGCCGACCTCGCCGCGCGGATGCCGCATGGCGCGGACCCGGCCGAGGCGCTGGCGCACCTGCGCCGCCGCTACGAGGGCCGGGGTGTCGCGCTCGTGCGGGTGGGCAACGGCTGGGCGTTCCGCACCGCGCCGGATCTTGGTTTCCTGATGCAGCACGAGGTGGTGGAAACCCGCAAGCTCAGCCGCGCGGCGATCGAGACGCTGGCGATCATCGCCTATCACCAGCCCGTCACCCGCGCCGAGATCGAGGAGATCCGCGGCGTCGCGGTCAGCCGCGGCACGATCGACCAGTTGCTGGAACTGGACTGGATCCGCCTTGGCCGGCGCCGGATGACGCCGGGCCGGCCGGTGACCTTCGTGGTGACCGAGGGCTTCCTCGATCATTTCGGGCTGGAAAGCGCGCGCGACCTGCCGGGCATCAAGGAACTGCGCGCCGCCGGGCTGCTGGACAGCCGCGGCGGGCCGGGGGCGGAACCCGGCGAGGATGACGAGGACGACGCGGACGGGCCCGGGGCCGAGGACCAGGCCGAGATGTTCGGGGAATAGCGCCGCCGGGGGCCTCAGCCCGCGCGGAAATGCTTGGACAGTTTCAGCCCCTGACCCTGGTAGTTCGAGGCCAGATCGGCGCCGTAAAGCCGGGCCGGGGGCGCGGCCATCCGCTCGTAGACCAGCCGGCCCACCACCTGCCCGTGTTCCAGCACGAAGGGCGCCTCGTGGCAGCGCACCTCAAGCACCCCGCGCGACCCTTGCCCGCCGGCCGTGCCATGGCCGAAGCCGGGATCGAAGAAGCCCGCGTAATGCACCCGGAATTCGCCCACCATCGCAAGGTAGGGCGCCATCTCGGCGGCATGGCCCGGCGGGATCGTCACCGCCTCGCGGCTGACGAGGATGTAGAACGCGCCGGGATCGAGGATCAGCCGGCCCTCGCGGCTGTGCAACTCGTCCCAGAACTCCGCCGGGTCGTAGGCCCCGATCCGGTCGAGGTCGATCACCCCGGTATGGGGCTTGGCGCGGTAGCCGACCAGTGGTCCCGCCGACGGCTGAAGGTCGACCGAAAAGCCAAGCCCCCCGGAAATCACCGGGGTGCCGCTGACCAGTCCCTCGCTGGCGTGCAGCGCCGCCAGTTCGGCATCGTCCAGCACCGCCTCGCCCTGCCGGAACCGGACCTGGTTGAGCCGCATGCCCGGCCGCACCAGCACCGAGAACGAGCGAGGGCAGATCTCGGCCCAGAGCGGGCCGGCATAGCCCGGCGCGATCCGGTCGAATTCCGTGCCGCCATCGGTGATCAGCCGGGTCAGCAGGTCGAGCCGGCCGGTGGAACTCTTGGCATTGGCGACGGCCGAGATGTCGGCGGGCAGGGCCAGCGCCTCGATCAGCGGCACGAGGTAGACGCAGCCCTTTTCCAGCACCGCGCCATCGCCGAGGTCGATGCGATGCATCTCGAACTCGCCGATCCGCTCGGCGACGCTGCGGCCCTGTCCGGCGAGAAACGAGGCGCGGACCCGGTAGGCCACCGGGCCCAGCCGCAGATCGAGGCTGGCGGGCTGCACCTGTTCGGGCAGAACGGCGGGTTCGGCCGTGATCGCGCCGCGGCCGATCAGCGCCTCGATCGCATGGTCGGGCAGAACCCCCGTCATCGCCCGGCCCTCCGCCCGGATACAAAAACACCCGCCCCGGCGGGGGCGGGCGTTTTCACGATGGTCGGGCCGGCGAGATTCGAACTCGCGACCTTCCGCCCCCCAGACGGACGCGCTAACCAGGCTGCGCCACGGCCCGACGCGGGCCATATAGGGCCAAGCACGGGGCAGGGGCAAGCCGCAATTCGCACAGCGTCGCTCAGCGCGCCGACCCCGGCGGCGGGGCCGCAAGACGCGCGCTGAGCGCGGCAAGCCGCGGCTCCAGTTCCGCCAGCCGGGCCCGCTGCGCGGCATCGGGGCGAAACCCGCGCAACAGCGCCGAGACCGGCCTGTCCGACGCCGGGGCCGGCGGTTCGGCTGTCGCGGGTGCCTTCGGCGCGTCGTCACTGCCCGCCGCGTCGCCTTCGGCGGGGTCCGCCGCCGCCGTGGCGGAAGCGACGGTCCGCGGCGGATCGCCGAAGGGCAGTTCCGGGGCCTCGGGCTCCGGGTCCGGCTTTGGCTCCGGCATCGCGGCCGCGTCTTCGGATGTGCCCGGCGCGGCGCCGGAGGCCGCGTCCTGCGCGGGCCCGTCGTCTGGCGCATCGACGGCCGTGGCGGGGGCGGTGGCGTCGGCCTGTGCCCCGGCGGGCGGGTGCTGGGCGGCACCGGCCAGCCCCTCGGCGAAGCGCGACAGGCCCATCACGTGGCGCTGGCCCTTTTCCCGCAGGATCTTCTGCACGCCGCGGATCGTCATTCCGTCGTCATGCAGCAGCCGGCGGATGCCGTCGATCAGCGCGACATCGGCGGGCCGGTAGTAGCGCCGGCCGCCGGCGCGCTTCACCGGCCGGATCTGGCCGAACTTGGTTTCCCAGAACCGCAACACATGCGCCGGCGTTCCGATCAGGTCGGACACCTCGCTGATGGTACGGAAGGCATCGGCCGACTTGCCGCCCATGCGCCGCTCCTCAGGGCCTGTTGCCGGCCGCCACGCGGTCCTTCATCAGGTGCGAAGGCCGGAAGGTCAGCACCCGGCGCGGGCTGATCGGAACCTCTTCGCCGGTCTTCGGGTTGCGGCCCATCCGGGCGGATTTCTCGCGCACCGCGAACGTGCCGAAGGAGGAGATCTTGACCGTCTCGCCCCGCACCAGCGCGTCGGACATGTGCTGCAGCACGCTTTCGACCAGTTGCGCGGACTCGTTCCGCGACAGGCCGACCTCCCGGAACACGGCCTCGCTGAGGTCCATGCGTGTCAGCGTCTTGTCACTCATCGTCAAATCCCCCCTGGATCATCGGGCCAGCATGCGCAGAACGCGAAGCCCTGTCAACGAAAGGCAATCAAGGGTTTGCAGGTTGCCGTTCGGGCGCGGCGCGAAGGCCCGTTTGCGCTACCAGCGCAGCACCACCGCGCCCCAGGCCAGGCCGCCGCCGATCGCCTCGGTCACCACCAGGTCGCCGGGCCTGATCTGGCCGCGTTCCTTGCCCACCGAAAGCGCCAGCGGAATCGACGCGGCCGAGGTGTTGCCGTGATCCTGAACGGTGACGACGACACGCTCCATCGGCACCTGCATCCGCTGCGCGGTGGCGGTGATGATCCGCAGATTCGCCTGGTGCGGCACGATCCAGTCGACATCGGCGCCGGACAGCCCGGCCTTGTCCAGTGCCCGATGCGCGGTGTCGGCCAGCTTCTCCACCGCGTGGCGGAACACCGCGTTGCCCTGCATCCGAAGCTGCCCGGCCGCCCCGGTGGCCGAGACGCCGCCATCGACGTAAAGCAGGTCCCTGTGGCGGCCGTCGGAATTGAGATCGGTGGCGAGGATGCCGCGATCCGCGGAGGTGCCGGCGCCCTCGGCGCCCTCCAGCACCAGCGCGCCGGCGCCGTCGCCGAACAGGACGCAGGTGCCGCGGTCGGTCCAGTCGAGGATCCGGCTGAAGGTTTCGGCGCCGATCACCAGCACCCGCCGGGCCTGTCCGGCGCGGATCAGCGCATCGGCATTGGCCAGCGCGAAGACGAAGCCGGCGCAGACCGCCTGCACGTCGAAGGCGAAGCCGCCGGTCATGCCCAGCCGGCCCTGCACCATCGTCGCGACCGAGGGGAAGGTCAGATCAGGCGTCGAGGTCGCGACGACGATCGCGTCGATCTGCGCCGCCGTGATCCCGGCATCGGCCAGCGCGGCCTCGGCCGCGGCCACGGCGAGATCGGATGTGGTTTCCCCCTTGGCCGCGAAATGCCGCCGCTCGATCCCGGTGCGGCTGCGGATCCATTCGTCGGTGGTGTCGAGCGAGGCCTCGAATTCCGCGTTGGGCACGACGCGTTCGGGAAGGTAGTGCCCGGCGCCCCGGACCACGGACCGAAGTGTCATGCGCCTGTCCCGTCCTTCCCCGACCCCTCCGGCGCACTCTGCATCGCCTGCTCGACGCTGGCAAGCCGTGCCGCCAGACGCGCCTGGAAGCCCGACTGGGCCAGCCGGAACGCCAGCTTGATCGCGGCCGAAACGCCGGTGGCATCGGCCGAGCCGTGCGATTTCACCACCGTGCCGTTGAGGCCCAGGAACACCCCGCCGTTCACCCGGCGCGGATCGATGCGCTTGCGCAGCCGCCGCAGCGAGGTCAGCGCCAGGATCGAGGCGATGCGCGACAAGGGCGTGGCCGCGAAGGCCTCGCGCAGGAAATCGCCGATCAGCTTGGCGGTGCCCTCGCCGGTCTTCAGCGCGATGTTGCCGGTGAACCCGTCGGTGACGATCACGTCGACGCGGGTGGAGGGCAGGTCGCCGCCTTCGACGAAGCCGACGTAGTCGAACGCGCCCGCCTCGGTGGCCGACTCGATCAGGTCGTTGGCATGCTTGAGTTCGGCGCGGCCCTTGTGTTCCTCGGTGCCGACGTTCAGAAGCCCGATCCGCGGCCGTTCAAGCCCCAGCCCGTTGCGCGCGTAGGAGGCACCCATCAGCGCGTATTGCAAGAGATCCTCGGCATCGGCGCGGATGTCGGCGCCGACATCCAGCATCACGTTGAAGCCGGCGGGATTGCGCGAGGGCCACAGGCAGGCGATGGCGGGGCGGTTGATGCCGGGCAGCTTGCGCAGCCGGATCATCGACAGCGCCATCAGCGCGCCGGTATTGCCGCAGGACACCGCGACCTCGGCCTCGCCGTCGCGGACGCTTTCGATCGCCGACCACATCGAGGTGCCCTCGCCGTGGCGCATCACCTGGCTGGGCTTGTCGTCCATCGAGACGACGCTGCCGGCATGGCGGATCTCGCAGCGGCCCGCGAGGCTGCGCTGGCGCCCGACCAGCCGCGAGAGCTCGGCCTCGGGACCGTGCAGGATGAAACGGATGTCGGGGTTCTTCTGCGCCGACGCGACAAGCCCCGCGACGACGGCCGCGGGGCCACGGTCGCCGCCCATCGCGTCGACCGAAATCACATGCTGTCCCGTTGGATGCGGGGTGCTCGGCGTTCCCTTGGGCCTTGCGGTTGCCATGGGTCCGATGTCCAGCCCGCCGCGGACCGGCTCAGGCCGCGTCGTCGTCCAGGTCGACCTCGACCGCCTGCGCGACCACTTCACGCCCGTCGTAATGGCCGCAGGCGGCGCAGACGTGGTGCGGGCGCTTCAGTTCGCCGCAATTCGCGCATTCGTTGGGATTCGCGGCGACCAGGGCATCGTGGGCGCGGCGCATGTTGCGGCGGGACCGCGTGACTCGGTTCTGTTGGACGGCCATGTCTCAACCTCGGGATGTTTCGGGCCGAAGCCCTTTGTTTTCTGGGGTTTCGCGCTGGCTGCCTGCGTCGGACCGGGTGCGAACCCTCGCTTCGAACGAGGCCGGGAACATAGACGGATTCGGCGGCGGCGCAAGACTTTTCTGAACCCGTCGGATCAGTCGCCCGGGCCGTTTCCCCCGCCAGTCCCGTCCCGGTCCCGGCCCAGCATCCGGTCGAGCCCGGCGAAGGGCCGCAGCGCCTCGTCGGTCAGGAGGGCGGCACCCGGCGGTGCCGCCTGCGCGGGCGCCGCGGCCGCCTCGGCGCGCGGGTAGAGCGGCAGCGCCAGCGCCAGCGCCTCGACCATCACCGCGCCGATATCGACGATCTCGGGCAGCGGTTCGGCGCTGTCGTCCTCGGGCATCTCGGTTTCCTGGCCGGCGGGCGGTTCCAGCCCGGAGATGTAGCGGCGCGTCACCGGTTCCTCGATCCGGGTCGTGACCGGGTCCAGGGTGACGACGCAGGGCTGCACGACGGTCGCGCCCAGCGTCGCGTCCAGCCGCCAGTCGCGGCGGCCGTCGGGCCGCAACTCGCCCCTGAACCGCAGCTTGCGCAGGGCGGTCAGGCCAAGCTCTTCGGCCAGCGCGGCCAGGTCGTCCGGGCCGGGGGCCAGATCGAACCGCGTCGGCTTGCGGGCCGGAAGGTCGGCCAGCCGCAGCGGCAGCGTTCGTGCGGCGGTTTTCGCCATGTCCCGTTCCCCGGTTGCATCCGGCCTGCCGGGGAACCGCTTGAAGCGCCCGGCCCCGGTAGTGTAAGCGGATAGGGGTCTTGAAGCGACGGGGCAAGGGGGCAGTATGGTCAGCGGCGTCGCGGTGATGCGCTTGGGGGGGATGATCGCCCTCGTCACGGCGCTTGCCGCCTGCAACCCGCCGGTGCGCCGGCACGGCTACGTGCCCGCCGAGGCCGATCTGGAACAGATCGTGGTCGGCGAGGATACCCGGCTCGCCGTGACCGACCGGATCGGCCGGCCCTCTTCGGCCGGGCTGATGCAGGGCGGCGACTGGTTTTACGTCGGCTCGACCTGGAAGCACGTCGCCCTGCGCGCGCCGCAGGAGATCGATCGCCAGGTCGTGGTGGTCCGGTTCGACGACGCGGGCATCGTCGAGAATGTCGAGCGTTTCGGGCTGGAGGACGGCCGGGTCGTGGCGCTGTCGCGCCGGGTCACCGACAGCAATATCGAGGGCGTGACCTTCCTGCGCCAGCTGCTGGGCAACCTCGGCAACTTCACGCTCGACCAGTTCGCCGACTGATCCGGACCGCGCCGCCGTTCACGCCGGAACGCCGGCCTCAGCCGGCGTCGGGCTCGAAGCGCAGCGCGACGCCGTTGATGCAGTAGCGCAGCCCGGTGGGCGCGGGCCCGTCGGGGAACACGTGGCCCAGATGCGCGGCGCAATCGCTGCAATGCACCTCGGTGCGGCGCATGAACCAGCTGCGATCCTCCTGCGTTTCGACCGGCGCGTCGGGCAGCGGCGCCCAGAAGCTGGGCCAGCCGGTGCCGGAGTCGAACTTCTGATCCTGCCCGAACAGCGCCGCCCCGCAGCAGACGCAGCGGAAGGTGCCGGGCGCCTTGGGAAAATCGTCATGCGTGAAGGCGCGCTCGGTGCCGTGCTGGCGGGTGACCCTGTAGGCCAGGTCCGACAGCCGGTCGCGCCACTCGGCCTCGCTCAGCACCAGTTTCGGTTGCGTTCTGGTCTCGCTCATCGTCGTGATCCCGTCGCATCTTGTGGCCTAGAACGGCCTCGCACATGATCTAGTCGTGTCCGCGCGCAACGCAAGAGCCGCGCGGCGCGGCGCGGGACCGGAGCGGGGGAAGACCGATGCTGTCGCTGATCAGGGGGCGCTACGTCGCCCGCATCGCCGAAACCGACGAGGATGTGCGGCGCGCGCAGCGCCTGCGCTGGCTGGCCTTCGTCGCCGGCCGCGGCCTTGCCGGGGACGCGGCGCGAGACGCGGGCGCAGATGCCGACGGGTTCGACCCGCTGTGCCGGCACGTGCTGGTCGAGGATGTCCGCTCCGGCACGCTGGTGTGCTGCTTCCGGCTGATGGTGCTGGAGGGCGGGGCCGAGATCGGGCGCAGCTATTCGGCGCAGTATTACGAGCTTTCGGCGCTGGCCGACTACCGCGGCCGGATGGTCGAGATGGGGCGCTTCTGCATCCATCCCGCCTGGAAGGATCCGAACATCCTGCGAGTCGCCTGGGGCGCGATGGCGCGGATCGTCGACGCGGAGGGGGTGGAGATGCTGTTCGGCTGCTCGTCGTTCATGGGCACCGAGACCGAGACCTACCGCGACGCCTTCGCGATGCTGAAGGAGCGGCACCTCGGCCCGAAGCGCTGGCTGCCGCGGGTCAAGGCGCCCGATGTCTTCCGCTTCGCGCAGCGGCTTGGCCGCACCAAGCCCGACGCGAAGGCGGCGATGCTGCGGATGCCGCCGCTTCTGCGCAGTTACCTGATGATGGGCGGCTGGGTGTCGGACCACGCGGTGGTGGATCGCGACCTCGGCACGCTGCATGTCTTCACCGGGCTCGAGATCCGCGCGATCCCGCCGGCCCGGGCGCGGGCGTTGCGCGAGGCGGCGGGGTAGCGGCGGGGGGCTGTCTGCCCCCCGGCCGGCGCTGTCGCGCCGGCGCCCCCCGAGGATATTTCCCGACCAAAACGGCCGCGCCGGCGGAGCCGCCCGCGATCGACGGTGGCCCCGCGATTGACGGTGGCGCGGCGGCGCGGTAGCCCCTGCGGCATGGCCCGCGCCCCGCTTCTGCAACTGTCCGGCATCGCGCTGAGTTTCGGCGGCGACCCGGTGTTCGACGGGCTCGACCTGGTGGTGCAGCCCGGCGACCGGGTGGCGCTGGTGGGGCGCAACGGATCGGGCAAGTCGACGCTGCTGAAGGTGATGGCCGGGCTGGTCGAGCCCGACGCCGGCGCGCGGGCGGTGCCGCCGGGGATCGGTGTCGGCTACATGGAGCAGGAGCCGGACCTCGCGGGTTTCGCGACGCTGGGCGAATTCGCGGCGAGCGGGCTGGAGGACGGCGAGGCCTGGCGCGTCGCGGCGGCGGCGGAGGGGCTGGGCTTCGACCCGGACCGGCCGGTCGCCACCGCCTCGGGCGGCGAGCGGCGGCGCGCGGCGCTGGCGAAGATCATGGCCGAGGCGCCGGACCTGATGCTGCTGGACGAGCCGACCAACCATCTCGACATCCGCGCCATCGCCTGGCTCGAGGAGGTGCTGGCCACGATCCGCTCGGCGGTGGTGGTGATCAGCCACGACCGGACGTTCCTGCGCAACCTCAGCCGCGCGACGCTGTGGATCGACCGCGGCCGGGTCCGGCGCAACGAGGCGGGCTTCGCCGCCTTCGAGGACTGGCGCGACCGGGTCTGGGCCGAGGAGGACGAGGCGCGCCACAAGCTCGACCGCAAGATCAGGGCCGAGGCGCGGTGGGCGGTGGAGGGGATATCGGCCCGCCGCAAGCGCAACCAGGGCCGGCTGCGCGCGCTGCAGGCGATGCGCTCGGAACGCGCGGCGATGATCCGCCGCCAGGGCACCGCGGCACTGGGGCTGGAGAGCGGCGCGGCCTCGGGCCGGATGGTGATCGAGGCGGAGCGGGTGACGAAGGCCTTCGAGGGCCGGGTGATCGTCAGGGATTTCTCGATCCGGGTGATGCGTGGCGACCGGATCGCGGTGGTCGGGCCGAACGGCGCGGGCAAGACCACGCTTCTGAAGCTCCTGACCGGCGAGATCGCGCCGGATGCAGGCCGGCTGCGGCTGGGCACCAACCTGGAGATCGCGGTGTTCGACCAGGCGCGCGCCGCGCTCGATCCGGCGGTGACGCTGTGGCAGGGGCTGACCGGCGATCCCGCGCTTGGCGTGCCGGGCCGGTCGGATCAGGTAATGGTGCGCGGCGCGCCGCGCCACGTGGTCGGCTACCTGAAGGATTTCCTGTTCGACGAGGCGCAGGCCCGCGCGCCGGTCTCGGCGCTGTCGGGGGGCGAGCGGGCGCGGCTGCTGCTGGCGCGGATCATGGCGCGGCCGTCGAACCTCTTGATCCTCGACGAGCCGACGAACGACCTGGATGTCGAGACGCTGGACCTGCTCCAGGACGTGCTGGGGGAGTATGACGGCACGGTGATCGTGGTCAGCCACGACCGGGATTTCATCGACCGGATCGCGGCCACGACGGTCTTGATGGACGGGCAGGGCGGCGCGACCGTCTTTGCCGGCGGCTGGAGCGACATGATCGCGCAATCGGGCGGGGGGCTGCCCGCGGCCGTGGCGCCGGTGCCGGCCGGCCGGGCGGGCGGCCCGAAGCCCGGCCCCGCCGCGCGAAAGCCGGCCGCGCCGAAGCCGGCCGCGCCGAAACCCGCCGCGGCGGGCCTGACTTTCGCCGAACGCAAGCGGCTTGACGCGCTGCCCGATCGGATCGCGCGGCTGGAGGCGGAGATCGGCAAGCTGGGCGACTTGCTTTCCGACCCCGATCTCTACACCCGCGAACCGGTGAAATTCGCCAAGGCGACCGAGATGCTGGCCGAGCGACAGGCGGCGCTGGCGGCGGCGGAGGAGGACTGGCTGATGCTGGAAGAGAAGGCCGGGGCATGAGCGGGCCGCTGGCCGGCGTGAAGGTGGTGGAGATCGCCGGGCTGGGGCCGACTCCCTTCGCCGCGATGTGCCTGGCCGACATGGGCGCCGAGGTGATCCGGGTCGCGCGGCCGGGGCAGGCGCATCTTCTGGGCCTCGACTACGACATCCTGAACCGCGGCCGGGGCTTCATCGAGCTTGATCTCAAGTCGGCCGACGGGCGTGCCGTGGCGCGCCGGCTGATCGGCCGGGCCGATGCGCTGATCGAGGGGATGCGGCCCGGCGCGATGGAACGGCTGGGCCTTGGGCCCGACGACTTTCGCGACCATCCGCGCCTCGTCTACGGGCGGATGACCGGCTGGGGCCAGGCGGGCCCGCTGGCCCAGGTCGCGGGCCACGACATCACCTATCTGGCGCTGACCGGGGTTCTGCACGCGATCGGCCCGCGCGCGGCGCCGGCGGTGCCGCTGAACCTGCTGGGCGATTTCGGCGGCGGCGGGCTCTACCTGGCCTTCGGGATGCTGGCGGCGCTGTGGCACGCGGCGCGGACCGGCGCGGGCCAGGTCGTCGATTGCGCGATCACCGACGGGGTGGCGCATCTGGCGGCGATGATCACCGCGATGCAGATGGCCGGGCAGTGGAGCGACCGGCGCGCGGCGAACCTGCTGGACGGCGCCGCGCCGTTCTACGGGGTCTACGAATGCAGCTGCGGCGGGCATCTTGCCGTCGGCGCGATCGAGCCGCGGTTCTGGGCGGACTTTCTTGGGCGGATCGGTCTCGACCCCGGGGAGATGCCGCCGCAGGCGGATGTCGCGCGCTGGCCCGAGGCGCGGGCGCGGCTGGCGCGCCACATCGCCACCCGCAGCCGTGACGACTGGGCCGCCGATCTGGAGGGAACCGATGCCTGCGCCGCGCCGGTGCTGAGCCTGGCCGAGGCGCGGGCGCATCCGCAGAACGCCCGGCGCGGCACCTATGCCCGGCACGAGGGGGTGACCCAGCCGATGCCCGCGCCGCGGCTGTCGGCGACGCCGGGGGAATTGCGGCCGGCCTCGCAGGCGGTGCCGCTGGACCCGGCCGAGGTGCTGGCCGCCTGGCAGGCGTGAGCCCGGGGGGCCGTCTGCCCCCCGCCGCCGCTGCGCGGCGCCCCCCGAGGATATTTCGCGACCAAAACCGGGACGGGGCCGGGACGGTTCAGCGCATCCGCAGCGCGCCGTCGAGCCGGATGGTTTCGCCGTTCAGGTAGCCGCATTCGACGATGAAACCCGCCAGCGCGGCATATTCGGCGGGATCGCCGAGGCGCCTGGGAAAGGTGACATCGGCGGCCAGCCCGGCCTGCACCTCGTCGGGCAGCGCGGTCAGCATCGGGGTGGCGAAGATCCCCGGCGCGATCGCGCAGACCCGGATCCCGAAACTGGCGAGGTCGCGGGCCAGCGGCAGGCTCATCCCGGCGATCCCGGCCTTCGAGGCGGCATAGGCGGCCTGGCCCTTCTGCCCGTCGAAGGCGGCGACCGAGGCGGTGTTGACGATCACGCCCTTTTCCGCGCCGTCGTTGCCGGCCATTTCGGCGGCGGCGAGGCGGGCGACGTTGAAGCTGCCCACGAGGTTGATGTCGATCGTGCGGCGGAAGCTGGCGAGGTCGTGCGGCCCGGTCCGGCCCAGCGTGCGTTCGGCGGTGGCGATGCCGGCGCAGTTCACCGCCGCCGTGATCCGGCCCATCGCGGCGCGTGCGGCGGCGAGACCGGCGGCGACCGAGGCTTCGTCGGTCACGTCGACCTCGGCGAACTGCGCGCCGATCTCGGCGGCCAGCGCCGCGCCCTTCGCGCCGTCGCGGTCGAAGATCGTCACCGCCGCGCCGCGGTCGCGGAAATGCCGCGCGGTCGCGGCGCCAAGGCCGGAGGCGCCGCCGGTGATCACGGCGCGGGTTTCGGCAAGTTGCATCGCTGCCCCCTATCTGAACACGTGTTCAGTTACCCGTGCCGGGGCGGCGGTGTAAAGCCGCCCGGCCTCAGGCCGGCAGGTGGATCGGGAATCGCGCGCGAAGCGCGGCGTCGTGATCGGCGGCGAAGGCGGCGCGGGCCGGGGCGGCCAGCAATTCGTGCTTTTTCGCGATCGCCTTGGCCATCAGGTCGGGCCGGTCCTTCTCGACCCATTCCTTGGGGCTCGTCCGGTCGCCCAGCGCGGGATAGATGTAGTCGGTCTGCATCAGCCCCAGCGTCTGGTCGGAGCCGAGGTAATGGCCCGGCCCGGCGAGGCAGACCTGCCGCATCACCTCGACCGAGACCGAATCCTCGGTCACCTCGATGCCGCGGACGCAGCGCAGCGCCTGGCCGATCAGATCGTCGCCGAGGATCAGGCTTTCCATGCAGAAGCCCAGAAGCGAGGCATGCATCCCCGCCGCCTCGTAGACCATGTTGAGCCCCGAAAGCCCCGCCATGACGTTCGAGCACATCTGCTCCCAGCCGGCCTGCATGTCGGGCAGCTTGGCATCGGCGATGCCGGCGGCGGCGCCGCCGGGCAGGCCGTAGAACCGGTGCATCTGCGCGCAGCCCGCCGTCAGCAGCGCCTGTTCGCCCGATCCGCCCGACATCGCGCCGGTGCGCAGGTCCGACACGAAGGGCCAGGTGCCGAAGATCGCCGGGTGGCCGGGGCTGAGCGCGTTGACATAGACCACGCCGGCCAGGCATTCGGCCACCGCCTGCACGATCGCGCCGGCGATCGGCGCCGGGGCGGTGGCGCCGGCCTGTCCGGCCGACAAGAGCAGCACCGGCATGCCCTGGGCGATGCATTTCTCCATCACCTTGCAGCTTTCGGTGGCGAATTTCAGCGGCGGCACGACGAAGCAGTTGGAATTCGAGATGAACGGCCGGGCGCGCCACTCGGCCTCGCCGCCGGCGATGGCGTGAATCAGGTCGAAGCAGCGATCGACATGGTCGGGATCGGTGAAGCTGACGCCGACATGTTTCGTGGTGCCGCGGCAGCAGGCGTAGATCGTGTTCAGGTCAAGCTCGAAACTGTCGGTGATGTCGCGGCAGACCATCGCACGCTGGAAGAAGTGGATATTGTCCAGCCGGTCGGCGATGCGCGCCGCGTCGTAGAGATCCTGCACCGTCGAATCGCGATACTCCCGGCGTTCGACATCGACGACCGAGACGGCCGCGCCGGCGGTGCCGTAATGCACGCTGGCGCCCGACAGCTTGAGGTCGTGGCGCGGTTCGCGGCCCGACAGCGTGATGTCGCGCGCGGCCAGCGCCAGCATGTCCTCGACCAGCGCGCGGGGGATGCGGATCCGACCGTCGGAGCCCTGCACCGCGCCCGCGCCGGTCAGGATCTCGACGCCCGAGGGCGGGGCATCGGCCAGGCCGATCTCTTCGAGCACCTGCAGCGCGGCCTCGTGGATCCGGGCCACGCCGGCCTCGGTCAGCGGGGTGTAGCGGCCGCCGGGCAGGCCCGGCCGCACCGGCCGCTTGTCCTCCGCCAGCGGCGCCGATCTGAGCGCGTGGCGCGCCGCGCGCCCCCCCGCCCGCCGGTTGACCGCCGCCGCCGGTGCCGCATCGCTCATCGCCCAGTCCTCCCGTTTCGCTGGCCCGATGCTGGCGGCGCGGGGTGCGGCGATTCTGTTCCGTTTGCGGCAGGATCGTCGTTTTCTGACCGTCAGCCGCGCCGCATCAGGTCGGCGACGACCCGGGCCACCATCATCACGTCGTCGCGCGTGCAGTCGAACGGGCCGACCTGCACGCGGATCGCGTAGCGCCCGGCATGGCGGGTCTGGGTGAGATAGGTGCGGCCGTCGTCGTTGATCCGGGCCAGCAGGTCTTCGGTCGCCCCGTCGCCGGCGGCGAGGCGGAAGCTGAAGAGCGACAGCGCCGGTTCGGTGACGATCTCGACGCCCGGCAGGGCGGCCAGGGCGTCGCGCAGCTCGCCCGCCCAAAGGACATGGTTGCGGATCCGGCCGCGCAGGCCGTCAAGCCCGTAGGCGCGGATCAGGATCCACAGTTTCAGCGCCCGGAACCGGCGGCCGAGCGGCACGGTCCATTCGTTGAAATTGGTGATCTCCTCGCGCCCGGCGGTTTCGAGATAGGCGGGCCGCAGGCCCAGCGTCTTCACCTGCGGGCCGGGATCGGCGAGGAACTGAACGGCGCAGTCGAATTGCGCGCCGAGCCACTTGTGCGGATTGAAGACGATCGAATCGGCGCCCTCGACCCCGGCCCAGAGGTGACGGAATTCCGGGCAGATCATCGCCGAACCGGCCCAGGCGGCATCGACATGCACCGGCAGGCCCGCCGATTTCGCCACCGCGATGCAATCGCCGATCCGGTCGAAGGCGCCGACCGAGGTGCCGCCGGCGCACAGGATCACGCCGGCGGGCAGGTGGCCGGCGTCGCGGTCGGCGGCGATCGCGCCGGCCAGCGCGCCGGGTTTCATCGACAGCGTCGCATCGGTCGGCACCTTGACGAGGTTGTGCTGGCCGATCCCGGCGATCCGCGCGGCCTTGTCGATCGAGGAATGGGTTTCGGCGCTGGCGTAGAGCCGCAGGCGCGGCTGGCCCGAAAGCCCCTCCGTCAGCCCGGCCCAGCCCAGCGCCGCCTCGCGCATCGTCAGCACCGCCGACAGCGTCGCGGTCGTCGCGCTGTCGTGGATCGTGCCGGTGAACCGGTCGGGCAGACCGAGCGCGCGGCGCAGCCAGCCCACCATCACCGTCTCGATCTCGGTCGCCGCCGGAGCGGTCTGCCACAGCATCGCCTGTGCGGCCATGCCGTTGGCGAGCTGTTCGGCCAGCATCGAGGCCGGGGCGGCATTGGCGGGGAAATAGGCGAAGAAGCGCGGATGCTGCCAATGCGTCATCGCCGGCGGCACGATCCGCTCGAAATCGGCGAAGATCGCCTCCATCGGCTCCGCCGCTTCCGGGGGCGCGGCCGGCAGCTGCGCGGCGGTCTCGCCCGGCGCGGTCCGGGCGCGGACCGGGCGGTCGCGCAGGCCCGCGTGGTAATCCGCGATCCAGTCCGCCGCGCGTTTCGACCAGCCCCTGAGATCCTCGTGATCCATCCCCCGCCTCCCGTGTTTCTGCGCGGCAGATTAGGCGCGCCGGGTCGGCGGGTTCAAGAACACGATTTCCGGCCGGATAACCGGCGGCCCGCGGTCAGGCCGCGATCCGCTCGGCGAAGGCGGCAAGGCGGGTGAGCGCATCGGCGAAGGCCGCATCCTCCACCGTCATCGCGATCCGCACGTGGCCGGCCGCGGCCCGGCCGAAGCTTTCGCCCGGCATCACCGCGATCCGCTCCTCCTCCAGCAGCCTGAGCGCGAAGGCCTCGCCGGAAAGCCCGGTGGCGCGGATGTCCAGCATCACGTACATCGCGCCCTCGGCCGGGATCGGGCGGACCCGGTGCGCGCCGGTCAGCCGGTCGAGCGCGATCTGCCGGCGGCGGCGGAACGGCGCGGCGATCCGGTCTTCGAACGCGTCGCCCTGGCGCAGCGCGAAGAGCGCGGCATCCTGCACGAAGGGCGGCACGCCGTAGGTGGTGGAGGTCGCCAGCGTGGTCACCGCCTCGGCCACCGGCACCGGCGCGACGATCCAGCCCAGCCGCGAGCCGGTCATCGCGTGGCTTTTCGACATCGAGCCCACGGTGATCGTGCGGTCCGCCATCCCCGGCAGGGCGCGCGGGCTGACATGCGCGCCGTTCCAGACCTGGCTGTCGTAGACCTCGTCGGAGATCAGCCACAGGTCATGTTCGGTGACGGCGCGGGCCACCTCTTCCAGCGTGGCGCGGGAATAGACCGTGCCGGTGGGGTTGTTCGGGGTGTTGATCAGAAGCGTGCGCGCGCCGGCGGCATGGGCGGCGATCGCGGCGGCTTCGGGGTGAAAACCCGCCTCGGGCCGGGTCGGCACCGGCACGGCCTCGGCCCCGGTGGCACGGATCGTGCCGGGATAGGTGGCGTAGTAGGGATCGCAGAACAGGCCCCGGTCGCCGGTGTCGAGAAGCGCCATGTGGGTGGCGAAGAGCGCCGCCTGCCCGCCCGGCGTGATCACGATGTTTTCCCATGTCGTCGGCGCGCCGGTGCGGGCGGTGAAGCGCGCGGCCACCGCCGCGCGCAGCGCGCGGTGGCCGGGGCCGAAGGCGTAGCCGGTGTTCCCCGCGACCATCGAGCCGTGCATCGCGTCGAGGATCGCGCGGTCGGTCTTCACGTCATGTTCGCCGATGGTGAGGTTGACGACGGCCTCGCCCGCCTGTTCCAGCGCGCGGGTCCGGTAATAGATCTCCCATCCGTCGTCGCCGCCGCCGGTGATATGCGCGATGCGATTGGCCAGACGCATGCCGCCCTCCCTGTCTGCGCGGCCATGCCAAGCAGATCGGGCGGAGCGGGGCAAGGGGGCTAATCGTGGGGCGGCAGCGCGGCCCGGGCCGACTTCGACAGCCCGGCGCGGACGATCCGGTAGGAGGCGCCGATCCGGTGCGCCAGTTCGTCCTCCGCGGCCTCCTCGGGCAAGAGCACCCAGGAGCGGTGGAAATACGGCGCCTTGGTGCCGATCCCGGCGTCGATCAGCATCTCGGCGGTCTCGACCCCGTCGGTCTTGACGGCGACGCCGCCGCGCACCCCGCGGCAGGCGAAGATCTTGCCGCCGATCTTCCAGGCGTCGATCCCCGGCCCGAAGGGTTCGGACACCTCGGCGCCGGGCAGGGCGGCGCAGATCGTGTTGACGGTGTCGCGGGACATGGTAGGCGCTCCCTCGGTTCACGCTGTCATCCTAGCACATCGTCGCGCCCCAAGGGCAGGCTTGGCGTCGGCGCGCGAAACGGTTAGGAAGGGCGGCATGAACGGCACCTGCATCACCTGCATCTGCATTATCGGCTGACATCGTCAGGCGGGCCGTTCCTTCATTGCCAATCCAAGCCGAATGAGCGAACACCCGCCCGGGAAAGGCGCGCGAGGGCATGACATGACCATCCGGCTGCACAACACGCTGACGCGGACGAAAGACACGTTCCGGCCGATCGACCCGGCGAACGTGCGGATGTATGTCTGCGGGCCCACCGTCTACGACCGCGCGCATCTGGGCAACGCCCGGCCGGTGGTGGTGTTCGACGTGCTCTACCGGCTTTTGCGCCACGAATACGGGCCGGGGCACGTGACCTATGTGCGTAACATCACCGATGTCGACGACCGGATCAACGAGACCGCGCAGAAGCGCCGCGCGGCCGGTGCGCCCGGCACGCTGGAGGAGTTGATCCGCGAGCGGACCGAGGAAACCATCGCCTGGTATCACGCCGACATGGAAGCGCTCGGTACCCTGCCGCCCACGCACGAGCCGCGCGCGACCGACCATATCGCCGGGATGATCGCGATGATCGGGGGGCTGATCGAGCGCGGCCATGCCTACGCGGCCGACGGCCACGTGCTGTTCCGGGTGGCGAGCTACGCGGGCTATGGCCGGCTGTCGGGCCGCACGGTCGAGGACATGATCGCCGGGGCGCGCGTCGAGGTCGCGCCCTACAAGGAAGACCCGATGGATTTCGTGCTGTGGAAACCCTCGGATGACGAATTGCCGGGCTGGGACAGCCCGTGGGGGCGGGGCCGGCCGGGCTGGCACATCGAATGCTCGGCGATGTCCGAGGCGCTTCTGGGCACGGAGTTCGACATCCACGGCGGCGGCATCGACCTGCAGTTCCCGCATCACGAGAACGAGATCGCGCAAAGCTGCTGCGCGCATCCGCAGGCGGGATTCGCAAGGGTCTGGCTGCACAACGAGATGCTGATGGTCGAGGGCAGGAAGATGTCCAAGTCGCTGGGCAACTTCTTCACGGTGCGGGATCTGCTGGACCGGGGCGTGCCGGGCGAGGTGATCCGCATGGTGTTCCTGGGCACCCATTACCGCAAGCCGATGGACTGGACCGAGGAGAAGGCGCGCGAGGCGGAGGCGGCGTTGCGAAAGTGGCGTGGTCTCACCGCGGGCATCGAACCCGCGTCGAGCCCCGCGCCCGGCGTCGTGGCGGCGCTGTCGGACGATCTGAACACCGCCGGCGCGATTGCCGAGCTGCACGCGCTGGCCGGGGCCGGCGACGCTGCGGGGCTGCTCGCCTCGGCGCGGCTTATGGGGTTGCTGGAGCCGGGCATGGGCGGTTGGGCCGAGGCTGGAACCGGCGCGCTGGACGGGATTGCCCGGCGGCTGGCCGCCACGCGGGAGCAGGCGATGGCGAGCAAGGATTTCTCCGAGGTCGACCGGATGAAGGCGGCGCTGGTGGCCGCCGGTGTCGAGGTGCGGATGAGCAAGGCGGGGGTGGAACTGCTGCCCGGCGCCGGCTTCGATCCGGCGAAGCTGGAGGGGCTGTGACATGGGCGCCTTGCAGGTCTCCCGCGCCGAACACAGGAACGCGCCCGGCCCGGGGGTGGGCGCATCGCGCCCGCCCGGGGGGGCAGGTCGGGCGCGATCCGGGCCGCAAGCGGCCCGGGGGATCGGCGGGGGATGGTCTGGCTTCCGTTCGAATCCCCCCGGCTTTCGCGAGGGCCTTTCATGACCCGCGACCGCCTCACCCTTTACGACACCACGCTGCGCGACGGCCAGCAGACCCAGGGCGTGCAGTTCGCGGCCGCCGAGAAGGCGCAGATCGCCGCCGCGCTCGACGCGCTGGGGATCGACTATATCGAGGGCGGCTGGCCCGGCGCGAACCCCACCGACAGCGAGTTCTTCGCGGCCCGGCCCGACACCCGCGCGACCTTCACCGCCTTCGGCATGACCAAGCGCGCCGGCCGCTCGGCGGACAATGACGACGTGCTGGCCGCGGTGCTGGATGCCGGCACCCCGGCCGTCTGCCTCGTCGGCAAGTGCCACGATTTCCACGTCACCACCGCGCTGGGGATCACGCTGGAGGAGAACCGCGAGAACATCGCCGCCTCGATCGCCCATGTCGCGGCGAAGGGCCGCGAGGCGCTGTTCGATGCCGAGCATTTCTTCGACGGCTGGACGGCGAACCGCGACTACGCGCTGGCCTGCCTGATCGCCGCGCGCGACGCCGGCGCGCGCTGGATCGTGCTGTGCGACACCAACGGCGGCACCCTGCCGGACGAGATCGGCCGGATCACCGCCGAGGTGATCGCGGCGGGCATCCCCGGCGACCGGCTGGGCATCCATTGCCATGACGATACCGGCACCGCCATCGCCGGGTCGCTGGCGGCCGTGATGGCCGGGGCGCGGCAGGTGCAGGGCACGCTGAACGGGCTGGGCGAACGCTGCGGCAATGCCAACCTGACCACGCTGATCCCCACGCTCATGCTCAAGGAACCCTATGCCGGCCGGTTCGAGACCGGGGTGACGCCGGAGGCGCTGGCCGGGCTGACCCGCGTCAGCAGGATGCTCGACGACATCCTCAACCGGGTTCCGCTGCGGGCCGCGCCCTATGTCGGCGCCTCGGCCTTCGCGCACAAGGCGGGGCTGCATGCCTCGGCGATCCTCAAGGATCCGGCGACCTACGAACACATCGACCCGGCGCTGGTCGGCAACGCCCGGCTGATCCCGATGTCGAACCAGGCCGGGCAGTCGAACCTGCGCGCCCGCCTTGCCGCCGCGGGGATCGAGGTCGCGCCGAAGGACCCCGCGCTTGGCCGGATCCTCGACGAGGTCAAGCGGCGCGAGGACATGGGCTATGCCTATGATGGCGCGCAGGCCAGTTTCGAACTGGTGGCGCGGCGCGAACTGGGGTTGCTGCCCGCGTTCTTCGAGGTCAAGCGCTACCGGGTGACGGTGGAGCGGCGGAAGAACAAGTACAACCGCATGGTCAGCCTGTCGGAAGCCGTGGTGGTGGTGAAGGTCGGCGACCGCAAGATGCTCTCGGTCTCCGAATCGATGGACGAGACCGGGCAGGATCGCGGCCCGGTCAACGCGCTGGCCAAGGCGCTGGCCAAGGATCTCGGCCCCTACCAGTCGCTGATCGAGGACATGCGGCTGGTGGATTTCAAGGTCCGCATCACGCAAGGCGGGACCGAGGCGGTGACCCGCGTGATCATCGACAGCGAGGACGGGCAGGGGCGGCGCTGGTCCACCGTGGGGGTGAGCGCGAACATCGTCGACGCCTCGTTCGAGGCGCTCCTGGACGCGATCAACTGGAAGCTGGTGCGCGACCGCGGGGCGGCGTGATGGCGGCCGACGCGGTGGCCGCCTGCGCCGCGATCGTCCAGCGCGGCGATCCCGATCGCTTCCTCGCCGCGATGGCCGCGCCGGTGCCGGCGCGCGCCGCGCTGTTCCCGCTTTACGCCGCCTACCTGGAGATTGCCCGCGCGCCCTGGGTGACGGCGGAGCCGATGATCGCCGAGATGCGGCTGCAATGGTGGCGCGATGCCATGACGGAGGCCGCGGCAGGGCAGGTGCGCGCGCATGAGGTCGTCACACCGCTGGCGGAGGTGATCGCGGCGCGGGCGCTGCCGGCAGCGCTGTTTCACGAGATCGCCGAGGCCCGGCGCTGGGACATCTATCGCGCGGCCCACGGGGACGAGGCCGCGCTGATCGCCTATCTCGACGGCACCGGCGGCGCGCTGATGGCGCTGGCGGTGCGGGCGCTGGGGATCGAGGCCGATGCGGGCGCCCGCGCGCTTGGCCGGGCGCAGGCGCTGGCTTCCTACCTGCGTGCGGTGCCCGAGCTTGAGGCCCGCGGCCGGGTGCCCTTGGTCGATGGCCGGGCCGGGGCGGTGGCGGCGCTGGCGCGGCAGGGACTGGGCTGGCTGGCAGAGGCGCGGGCGGCGGGCCTGCCGCGGGCCGCGGCCCCGGCGCTGCGCGCGGCATGGCAGGCCGGCCCGGTCCTGCGGCTGGCGGCGCGGGAGCCCGAGCGGGTCGGGCAGGGTGCGCTGACCCGGTCCGAGGCGGCGCGGCGCGCCGGCCTGTTGTGGCGGACCATGCTGGGCACCTGGTAGGGTCAGGCGGCGCGGGGCCGGAGCACCAGCCAGATCAGCGAGCCGCCGGCGAGCACAAGGAACGGCAGCATCGCAAGGTTCACCGCCTGCCAGCCGGCCTCCACCCCCGTGCCGGAACAGTTCATCAGCGTGCCCGACGACAGCGAGGCCGCCGTCACCCCGCCGAACACGATCAGGTCGTTCATCCCCTGCACCAGCCCGCGTTCGTGCGGCTGGTAGGCGGTGGCGAGCATCGTCGTGGCGCCGATGAAGCCGAAGTTCCAGCCCACGCCCAGCAGCACCAGCGCGACGAAGAACTGCTCAAGCTCCACCCCCGACAGCGCCACCGCGCCGGCCCCGGCGAGGATGAAAAGACCAAGGCCCACCACCTTCTCGGCCCCGATCCGGGCGATGATATGGCCGGTGACGAAGGATGGCGCATACATCGCCAGCACATGCGCGGTGACCACGTCGGCCGCGTCGCCGGTGTCGAACCCGCAACCGACGACCGCGAGCGGCGTCGAGGTCATGACAAGGTTCATCAGCGCGTAGGAGACCATCGCGCAGGTGATCGACACCGCGATCACCGGGTCGCGCAGCAGCTCCATCCGGCTGCGCACCGGCAGCCGGCTTTCGCCGGGCGCGGGCCGGGGCGGCGGCGGCGCGTCGAGAAAGCCGATCATCACCGCGCCCAGAAGGTTCACCGCGACCACCGCCAGATAGGTGCCGAGGAACGGGATCACCATCGCCTCGGCGGTGACCTTGACAAGCTGCGGGCCGCTGATCGCGGCCAGCAGCCCGCCGGCCATCACGTAGGACACCGCCTTGGGCCGGAACGCCTCGGACGCCGAATCGATCGCGGCGAAGCGGAAGAATCCCTGCGCCGACATGTACATGCCTGTCAGGAACGACCCGGCCAGAAACAGTTCGAACGAGGCGTGGTAGAGCCCCAGCGCGCCCAGCACCGCGCCCGCCGTGCCCCCCGCCGTGCCGGTCCAGAACCCGGCGCGGCGACCATGGCGCTGCATCAGCGCCGACAGCGGCGTGGCCGACAGCATCGAGCCCAGCACGATCAGCGAGATCGGCAGAGTCGCCCAGCACGGATTCGGCGCCAGCGTCTGGCCCGCCAGCCCGCCGATGGTGAAGATCATCGGCAGTTGCGCCCCGGCGATGCCCTGGGTGAGCACCAGCACGGCGACGTTGCGGATCGCGCGGCGGTCGTCGGACTGGGTGTCGGGCTGGTCGGGCGTGGCGGGGCTCTGACGCGTCATGGCGAGTGTGATAGCCG
>Ga0180430_10001029_pt1 | contig 28635 bp, 14 predicted proteins | sample SS_ome_9_FD_132999 | JGI IMG/M metagenome (GOLD analysis project Ga0180430, IMG submission 132999) | Hypersaline lake sediment archaeal communities from the Salton Sea, California, USA - SS_1_S_2 metaG | ecosystem: Environmental > Aquatic > Non-marine Saline and Alkaline > Hypersaline >... | reverse complement strand
GCGTATGGTCGTGAGGCGTTCTACAAGGATGCCGTCGCCAGTGGTGCCAACGGGGTACTAGTAGTCGATTTACCTGCGGAGGAGTCCGGCGAGTTAACCGCCACCTGGGACACAGAGGAACTCGCGCCGATCCAACTCGTTGCCCCAACCACGCGTGAGGAACGATTCCCCACAATTCTTGCCAAGGCGAAAGGGTTTGTTTACCTGATTTCTCGTACCGGTGTGACCGGGAAGAGTGGCACACTCGATGTGGCCGCGATTGAACGCCGCGTGGAACAGGTGCGGGCTCACACGGAACTACCCATTTGCACTGGATTTGGCATTGCCACGCCGGAAGAGGCAAAAATGCTGAAAGATTTCGGCGACGGCGTAGTGGTTGGTAGTGCCTTTGAGAGAATTGTGGAGGATAACCTCGAAGCCAAGGACCTCAGTAAAAAGGTGGCGGAGTTAGTCGCTGCAATTGGTGGTGCTTTGTGAGGCTCCCACCTTGCGCACGTCGAGTGGCACGAAGCCAATCGTCGCGGCAGCACTCCCTTGGGGGAAGAAGAAATTACCGGTCTTAACGTTACGCAATTGCGGATCGATAGCGAGGCTCTTTGACGCGAGGCCCTTCTTCCGCAGCTTCGCAAGCCATTTCTTGCCCCAATTGGGATCGCTTGTGTTGTAGAGAATGTTTTTGTCTAGCACCTCGAGGTCCGTCAGCACCGGCAACGCACTGTGCCGCTTATTACGTCCACAAAAATAAGGGACGATCTCGGGGACGGTAGGCAATAAAATATTTTTCTCAACACGAGCTCCGGTGATGTTGCCGTAAGGGAAGATGATGTAACCGCGGTGGTGGATTTTCTGTGGACCCGCCGGACGCAAATCTGCAATGAGGTTCCCAATAATGTCGTTGTCACCCTTGCTGATAATTCCTTCGGCGTGACCGCCACCGCGCAGGCAAGCGTTACGTGCGATGAGGGTTTGGTGTTGGTCGTCATCGCAGCGGATCATTGCGTTGATGAACCCGCCGCCGGGACAATCGTGTAGATAATTTTCGACGACCTTATTCCCACCGCCCGCACCGGAGACATAAATGCAATTACCGTCACCGAGTTTCTCCATTACGTGATGGATCTCGTTGCGTGCGATTAGATTATTGCGAGAGTGAAGGAATTGTTGACGCGACTTCCATCCCATCTGCGAGTAGGTCGCCGGCAACTCTTTTTCGCGGCGTGTCTGAACACATTCAGCGGTGGGATCTTTACCACGATGAATGCGGCCTGTCGCAAGGATGGCTGTGTAGGGGAGATGGTGGAGCGTGTTGTTCGTAATTTCATTCTCACCACTCTGCCAGGCAAAAATGCCGCCGCTGCCAGCGTACTCTTGCCCGAGATGGTGAAGCAGATTGTTCTTTATGGTATTGTTGTGGTTGACATTTTTCGTGCCCGGACCGTAACCGGCGAGGAGGATGCCCGTACCGCCGAGATGGTGGAGATGGTTGCCGACAACCTCTATTCCCTGCGAGTGAAGGTCGAGGCGGATGCCAGTATGACCACTTGCAAGAAACTCGCAGTTACGCACGACACAACGTTCCGCTCCACGAAATCGCAGCAGCGCCGTCGAACGGTCGAACATTTCCCAGTCGTGTTGCAACCCGCGTCCGGTGCGACCCTGCCAAGGAACCCGGTCGGCGTGCATTAATGTCAGCCCCTCGAAAACCAGTCCGGTGACCGGTTTGTCGGTCGGCCCGTCGTAGTCCGTCTCACCTTCCACGCGGATCAGTTCGTTGGTGCAAGGCACAACAATACCTTGACTCGGCGTGTCGTTCTGTGGAAAGAGCAAAAGCAGCCCCGACCTCACGTCGAGACACCACTCACCCGGTTGGTCGAGGAATTCCGGAAGATTCTCCAGCCACGCCGTCGCACGATGCGGGCTAAGCCAATTGGCACCGAGTGGATATGTTCCTTTCTGGGAAGTGCGAATTGTTCTGGCCGTCGCATCCAATGACGCGAGTGGCAGAATGTTCATAATCCAAGGGTAGGATGGAATGACACGAAGTTCGCCCTCAGCAATTTCCTTCGCTGAGAGTTTACCGAGCACGTCGTAACGCCCGCTAAGTTTTTCCGGGTAAACAAGGGCAGTGTGAATGCCAGACCTTGTGTCACCGCGAGGTGTCCTGTTTGTCTGCGAGAATCCTGCGCAACTTGCACGAGGCAGCCGCTTCGCCCTGTCAAAGAGCGTGTAGAAATTGCCGAATTGTTTGACGTCGGCGACAAAAATCTTTGCCTGAACATCCGCTGGAACACGTGACGCCAGACGCTTCGCTGCTTGATCTTGCCGCTGAGAGAGTGGCTGCCACTGCGTCACCGGTACACCGCCCGAGAAAAAAACCTTGGCACCCTTTGCCGCGAGGTAAATTGTTTTGGCATCAGCAGGTGCGGAGTCGGCAAGTCCAAAAACTACTGGTTGGGTGAACCGATAAACACCGGAGGCGAACTCAACGGTGATCGTCTCGGCGTTGCCGTTGTTCCGCAGTTGACGAACAGCATCGCGAGCCGATTTGAGGTTCGTCAGCCCAGCATCGGGCGCAACGTGGAGCGTGGTTGCGGCATTGGAAAACGACAATAATGTAGAAAACGCAAGAAAGAAAAATATTAAACGCAAAATGTATTCTCCAAAAGAAAGTAGGGTACTTCGGGAAAGGCCTGTTTTGCTAGCCGCTGGTGTAGATTATACGAGATAAACCAACGCTTGAATAGGGTGACATCACCAAGATTGTTTGTCAATTCCGTGAAATCTCGTACTTTTTCAGCTTATAGCCGAGAACTCGCTCGGTTATCCCTAGTTCCTTCGCTGCTTTTCGGAGGGAACCGTTTGTCTTTCGCAACGCCTTCGTAATTAGCTCTTTTTCCAAATTTTCGACACAAACGGAAAGTGTTGCACCTGTATCAAAACTAGGATTGGCCAGCACGGAGGTAGCTTCCGCTCCTTGGAGTGAGGTTGGAAGGTGCATCGGGAGAATGGTCTCACCGTGACAAAGCAAAACCGCACGCTCCATACAGTTTTCAAGCTCACGCACATTCCCGGTCCACGGATTATTTTTCAGCATCTCCGCGGCCTCTAACGAAAGTTGTGTGATAACTTTCCCATTTTCTTCGGCAAACTTGCTAATGAAGAAGTCGGCGAGCAGCATAATGTCGTCCCCTCGACTACGCAACGGTGGGACATCGATCGGAAAAACATTAATTCGGTAATACAAGTCCTCGCGGAAGTTCCCCGTCGCAATCTCTTCCTCTAGATTTTTGTTCGTTGCGGCCACAATCCGAACGTTCGACTTGATGGTCTCGTGTCCTCCGACACGCTCAAACTCCTTGAATTGCAGGGCACGTAGCAGCTTCACCTGCAGTGCAGGGGAAATATCACCAATCTCATCAAGGAAGAGGGTTCCACCATCAGCGACCTCGAACCGGCCCTTTTTCCGTTCCGTTGCACCTGTGAAAGCACCGCGTTCGTGCCCGAACAGCTCACTTTCAAGGAGATTTTCGGACAATGCGGTGCAGTTGACTTTGACGAACGGTTTTTTCGCTCGTGCCGAGTTGTAATGTATCGCATTGGCCACAAGATCTTTACCAGTACCACTCTCGCCGCGAATAAGAACCGTCGCCGAACTGTCCGCCACGTGCTCCACGAGGTGATAAACCTCGATGATATTGTCGCTCGCACCGATAAAGTTGTGCAGATTATATTTTGTTTTCAACTCCTTTTGGAGTCGCATATTCTCAGAAACCAACGCCTGTCGGTTCCGCTCAACGAGACGGCTGAGCTTGACTGCCTGCGCAATCATCGTAGAGAGAATGTTCAAGACGTGAACGTGCATATCGAAATCGTCCTCAATCTGCACCTTCCGGTCAACACTCAATGCACCAATGGTTTCGCCCTCAAGCTTGATTGGCACACAAACAAAAGCCAATTTTTCGCCCGGTTCCAGTTCTCGCTTACGCGTCTTCGAGAGGAAACGCGGGTCTTGACTGACATCAGGCACGACAATTTCCTTGCCGGTTTGGACAACAAGCCCGGTCACACCCTCACCAACGCGATACCGCACTTCACGCTGCGAGGCCTCGCTGATCCCTCGGGCACTCTTGATGTGTAGCTTCTCGGTTCCCGCATCCAGCAGGGTAATTACGCCGTGGCTGAGCATCATATGCTTCTCAAGCGTACGAAGGATCGACTCGAGCGTCTTCTCTAAGTCGAGCGATTCGGCAAAAGCACGCGCAACATCGGCTAAAAGCTGGAATTCTACGGGTATTCTTTGAGGCATAGCCCCATTATACAATAAAAAAACCAGAATGACAAGCCCCTAATTGACAAAAATGTAGATTCTACAATTGCAAAACCTACATTCTTGTCAAAAGTTGCGGGATTCTTATCAGCCAATCGCGTCGTGACCGCGTTCGCCCGTGCGAATTCGGATACAGTCGCCTAAGTCAATCACAAAAATCTTGCCGTCGCCGATCTCTCCTGTTCGGGCACCTCCGATGATCGCATCGATGGCGTGTTCGACAAATTCGGCGGAAACGGCGATCTCAAGTCGTACCTTTTTGAGAAGGTTGACCTCGATCTGGGCACCACGGTAGGACTCTACGTAGCCTCCTTGCTGGCCGCAGCCGAGTGCATTCGTAACCGACATTTTTGTAACACCTTGCTCAAACAGCTCTTGCTTGACCGGGTTCAACCTCTCTGGCTGAATATAAGCAATTATCATTTTCATCTTTCTACTCCTTTTCAGTTATATATTTTGTTGTTTATTGATTTGAGAATATCTGGAAGCCTGAGTACGCTTCCATTCCGTGTTCACCAATGTCGAGTCCTTGCAACTCTTCTTTTTCGGAGACACGAATTCCGAGCGTCTTTTTCAACGCGTAAATAATAGCGAAGGAGGAGAGGAAACTTGCCACGCCCACGGCACCAATTCCGGTTAATTGCGCCAAAACGGTATGCTCCGGATTTGTGGAAAAAATACCAACCGCGAGCGTTCCCCAAATACCACAAACAAGGTGGACCGAGACCGCACCAACGGGGTCGTCAAGACGACACTTTTCTATAGCAATGACGGAAAGTACAACGAGTATCCCGCCTAACAGTCCAATGATGACACTACTCGAAGGCGTGAACGCATCTGCACCAGCGGTAATTGCCACCAGTCCGGCAAGTGAGCCGTTCAAGACCATCGTGACATCGGGCTTCTTCTGGATAATCCAGCTTGTCGCCATCGCGCCGACGGTTCCGGCAGCAGCAGCAAGGCAAGTCGTTACAAATACGAGGGAAACAGCAGCTGGGTTAGCCGACAAGACGGACGCGCCGTTGAAGCCAAACCACCCAAACCAAAGGAGAAAAACACCTAAGGCTGCAAGAGGCAAGTTATGCCCAGGAATAGCTTGGGCCTTGCCATCGGGCGCGAATTTGCCCTTTCTAGCACCAAGCAGGATGATAGCCGCTAAGGCAGCCCAGCCTCCCACAGAGTGGACGAGTGTGGAACCAGCAAAGTCATAAAAACCTAGCTCTTTCAACCAGCCTCCACCCCAAGCCCACGAGCCGATGAGAGGATAAACAAAGCCGACGTAAACGGTACTGAAAATCAGGAAACTCGACAACTTCACACGCTCTGCAACAGCTCCCGAAACAATCGTCGCGGCAGTTGCTGCAAACATTGCTTGGAAGATAAAGTCTGAGTAATAGGTGTAGTCGCCGTAAGCCATTGTTTGCCCCTTCATACCGGGGTCAATGCCTTGGAAAAAGGGACCAATCCAGCTAGGGAGAAGCCATCCTTCACCAGGATACATCAACCCAAATCCAATCAAGGCATAGGTGAGCAGCCCGATCGCAAGGATGGCGCAGTTTTTACAAAGGATATTGACAGTATTTTTCGCACGTGTCAGCCCGGCTTCAAGCATTGCGAAACCAGGGTGCATCGCAAAGACAAGTAATGCGCCGAGCAAAATCCAAAGGTTGTTGACGGTGAACGTTGCATCAAAAACAGGTTCAGGCACAGCAGCAAAAAGCGACTGCGCGTTGAAGTAAGATAACATTAACAGACCTCCTTTCGAGGGTATATTTAGGTACAGGGAACAGAACGTTGCAACGCCAGCAAGAAGGGGCAAACAGCGTGCCAAAACAGAAAAAAAACTTTTATTCTTTTTTTGCCCCGGTAAAAGTGGTATCCAAAAAAAATAAATGAGCCGGAAGTTGGGTAGTTTGCAACCACCAGTAAACTACATAATTGTAGTTTTCGCGAGTTGAAATCTACAATTATGTAGAAAATCGGGCGTTTTTTACGCTCATTACATTCTACACGAGAAAACCTTTGGGTCGTTTCGTACTCTAAAAAAAGCACTTTAGGAAATTTATTTTATTTCAGCTCTGTTTGGCACGGTAAATGCATATTATCTCGGACAACTAGATTATTCATCATTTCTTGAACCTAAAACAGATAAAGGAAAACTGGAATGGCAGACACCAATAACTCTCTCGAACATCTTTTCGCAGAGAATGTTTTCTCAGATGAGACGATGCGGCAGCGACTGCCCAAAAATGTTTACCAAGCCTTTTGCAAAATTCGCGAAGGTCAGGAACCTATGTCCCCCGCGCTTGCCGATGTTATCGCCAACGCTATGAAGGACTGGGCTATCGAAAAGGGCGCAACGCACTTTTGCCACTGGTTCCAGCCAATGACTGGCCGAACTGCTGAAAAGCACGATTCATTTATTTCTCCAACTGCCGACGGCGCCGTTGTAATGGAGTTCAGTGGTAAAGCACTGAGCCAAGGCGAGCCAGACGCCTCGAGCTTGCCCTCGGGCGGCCTACGAGCAACCTTTGAAGCGCGTGGTTACACCGCTTGGGATTGCACTTCCCCTGTCTTCGTTAAAGAGGATGGAGGCAAGGTCGTTTTGTGTATTCCGAGTGCCTTCTGTTCCTACACGGGCCTCGCCTTAGATAAAAAGACTCCCCTCTTGCGTTCGATGGAAGCCCTCAACAAACAAGCACTCCGTTTGCTTCGGCTGCTTGGCAACACCACATCCCAGCGAGTTGATGCCACCCTTGGTGCCGAACAAGAGTACTTCCTGATTGATAAGAAGTTCTACGAACAGCGTTTGGATTTAATTTTAACGGGCCGCACATTGATTGGTGCCGCTTCGCCACGTGGTCAAGAAATGGACGACCATTACTTTGGCGCGCTTGACGCTCGTGTTGCCGCTTATATGCGTGAGTTGAATGACGAACTCTGGAAACTTGGCGTGACAGCGAAAACGCAGCATAATGAGGTTGCTCCCGCACAATATGAGCTGGCACCTATTTTTGCAACGATCAACGTTGCGTGCGACCACAACCAGCTTGTGATGGAAGCTATGCAGAAGGTCGCCTCCAAGCACGACTTTGTCTGTTTGTTGCACGAGAAGCCTTTTGCCGGTTTGAATGGTTCTGGCAAGCACCTCAACTGGAGCATTTCGACCGACGATGGAATTAACCTGCTTGATCCGGGGAAGACGCCTCACGAGAGCCTCATTTTCCTCTTGATGCTTTGTGCGGTTGTCCGTGCAGTCGATAAGTATGCCAAGCTGCTTCGTGCCTCTGTCGCAACGGCTGGCAACGAGCATCGCCTCGGCGCAAATGAGGCACCACCTGCCATCATTTCCGTTTTCCTAGGTGACCAACTGGGCGATATTTTCGAACAGCTCGGTAAGGATGGTGAAATTACGTGCAAACAGGGCGGTAAATTGGAGCTTGGCGTTTCCACGCTACCACCGTTCCCGCTCGACAGCACCGACCGAAACCGCACCTCGCCCTTCGCGTTTACGGGCAACAAGTTCGAGTTCCGGATGCCTGGATCAAGTATTGCTCCATCGGGACCTGCGTTCTGCCTTAATGCGATGGTCGCCGACGTTTTCGCGGAAATCGCTGACGAACTCGAAGATATTGAAATTAAGACCGAAGAGATTCCTCAAAAGGTCCGTGACATCCTCAAGAGGATTGTCGCAGAGAATGGGCGCGTCGTCTTCAATGGTGACAATTACTCTGACGACTGGGTGGATGAGGCAGCCAAGCGTGGCCTCCCAAATACTCCCTCCGCCCCAGAGGCTCTCTCGAACCTAGATAATGAGAGCATTTTTTCACTCTTTGAGCGACACGGCGTGCTTTCTCGCGAGGAATTGACGGCGAGAACCGAGATTCTGTTAGAAGCCTACTCGATGCAGGTGAATGTCGAGGCTTTGACCCAGTTAAGAATGCTGCAAAAGCAAGTGATGCCGATTGCGAATAAGTTCGCAGGTCGCCTTGCCACAACAGTTGGTTCACTAACGGCGGTTGAGCAAAACGCCATCCCGCAGAGAGAGTTACTCAGTCAGATCTGTTCCCTGATCAGCGAACTGACGCAAGGGATGGAGGAATTGAAGCAGGCGATTGCCGAATCGCAAGAAGTAAAAGATTTTATAGAACAAGCAAATGCGTATCGCGAGACAGTGCTTCCTGCAATGGCACGCGTACGAGCAGCCTCCGATTTGCTCGAGGATGTCATTGACTCCAGGTGCTGGGGATTGCCAAGTTACGCAGAAATGCTCTTTTTACGATAAGGGATAACCTAAAAGTAATCTAGGGTACTGTTGACAATTTTTTAAGGTTTTGTATAATCAAGTTCCCTTGGTCTGCGTTTATTCGCAGGAGAGGTCTATTATGAAAAAATATATCGTTAAGCTATCCGATGAAGAACGTAATATTTTGTCAGATTTAGTGAAAAAGGGCAGGCCCACGGCTTTCCAAACACGGCGAGCGAACATTTTGCTCCAAGCAGACCAAAGCCCAGGTGGGCCTGCTTGGACCGACCAGCAGATTGCGGATGCCTATCATTGTCGCTCCGAGACCGTTTCTGTTGTACGGAAAACCTTCATTTGCGAAGGCTTTGATGCGGTAATGACGCGTCGCAACGAAAATGTTGGTCGTCCACGAAAAATCGATGCCGAGACTGAGGCAAAGCTTACGGAACTTGCTCGCAGTGAACCGCCCCCAGGGCACTCTCACTGGACGGTACGACTCCTTGCCGACAAGCTCGTCGAGTTGAAAATACTCGACTCTTGTGGGAAAAACACGGTGCAACGCGCTTTAAAAAAAGCGCTGGATTGCTCCATTAAAGTAAAGCCGTGAGTTCAGTGAAATTATTGATTGGTTATATTACAACGACAAGAAATTAAATTAAGCATCTTTACAAATAATTATTTTAGGGACTTGTTGGTAGATTAAAGGAAAAAAAAGAAAAATAATGAACAAAGTAGCACCACCACCTCAACAGGGACTTTACGATCCTCGCTTTGAACACGATGCCTGTGGTATCGGAGCAGTCGCCAATATTGATGGCAAGCGTGAGTTCCGTATCATTGAACTTGCTAAGCAGGTTTTGGTGAACCTTTCGCACCGTGGTGCAGCGGGTGCCGATGAGGTTTCGGGCGATGGTGCTGGTATTCTACTACAAATCCCGCACGATTTATTTGTGCAAGAATGCGAGAAGTTGGGGTTTTCGCTAGCAGAGATTGAGCCTGAGTCCTACGGCGTGGGCCAATACTTCGCACCGAACGACGCAGGAATTCGCGCGAGCTGCGAGGGTATCTTTGCGCAAGCCGTAGAGGATTGTGGACTGCGAGTGCTCGGATGGCGAGAAGTGCCTCGTGACAACAGTTGCATTGCCGGCACCGCTCTTGCAGCTGAGCCTCAGGTAAAGCAAGTTTTTGTCGATGGTTGCGGGCTACGTGGTGCGGAACTCGAGCGAAAGCTCTATCAGGTCCGGAAGCGTTGTCAGAATTTTGTTGTTGAAAAATTTGGCGAGCGTGCCGAAGAATTTTACATCTGTTCACTTTCGTGCCGTACTATCTGCTACAAAGGAATGTTGATGGCAGATCAGTTGTTCAAGTATTACGACGACTTGTCCAATCCAAAAGCCTGCACGGCCATCGCCGTTGTTCACCAACGCTACAGCACCAACACGTTTCCAAGCTGGAAGCTGGCACAGCCATTCCGTTGCATTGCCCACAATGGCGAGATCAACACGCTCCGCGGTAACGTCAATCAGTTCCGCAGTTGTGAGCCCAAAATGTCCAGCGAGCTTCTCGGCGACGCGATGGAAGATATTATCCCTGTCATTGAACCCGGATTGAGCGACTCCGCGACGTTCGACAACGTGTTGGAATTACTCTCGATGGCGGGACGCTCGATGCCGCACGCGATGATGGCGATGATCCCCGAAGCATTCGGCGAGTCGTACCACATCAGTACCGACAAACGAGCCTTTTACGAATACCACGCATCTTTTCTCTCCCCTTGGGACGGTCCTGCTGCGGTCGTTTTCACCGACGGAAATCTCGTCGGCGGAACACTCGACAGGAACGGATTGCGACCGGCACGCTACACCATCACGCACGATGGCGTGGTGGTAATTGCCAGCGAAACAGGTGTGATCGATTTTGCACCCTCCGAGATACGACAAAAGGGACGCTTGCAGCCCGGAAAAATGTTCCTCGTTGATACGCAGCAAGGTCGGATCGTTACCGACAACGAAGTCAAGAGTAAGATCGTCCGTCAGCGACCTTACCGTAGGTGGCTTAAGGACAACCGGATGGAGTTGCGTGGTCTCTTCGATGCCGCCCATCCGCTTCCCAAAGATTCAGAAGAAATACAACGTGACCAGCGTTTGTTCGGCTACACCCGCGAAGAGTTGCAGAGGATTCTCGTGCCAATGGCGGTTAATTCGCAGGAACCGGTCGGCTCGATGGGGGACGACGCAGCCCCCGCCGTGCTGAGTGAACAACCCCTAAATCTCTTCAGTTACTTCAAGCAGATGTTCGCTCAGGTTACAAATCCGCCGATCGACCCGTTGCGGGAAGGTCTCGTGATGAGCCTAATGGCCTACACCGGGCGAGATAGTAACCTGCTCGACGAAACGCCCGAACATTGCCGTCAGTTGAAGTTGCCGCATCCGATTTTAACGAACGAAGACCTCTTGAGGTTGCGGACGGTCGAGATGAAAGGCTTCAAAATAGTGACGCTTGATTCTCTCTTCGATGTGAATGCGACGCTTGAAGAAGGTTTGCAGAGTTTAACCGCACAAGCGAAAGAGGCAGCACGTGAAGGCGCGTCACTCCTTGTCCTCTCCGACCGTAAGCATAGTGAAAAGCACCTTCCGATCCCTGCGTTACTGGCAGGAAGTGCGGTGCACCAAGCATTGCTCGAAGAAGGTTTGCGAGGAGGTACGGGGCTGATTATCGAGAGCGGCGAACCTCGCGATGTGATGCACTTTTGTTTGCTTTGCGGCTACGGCATCAACGCGATCAACCCTTACCTCGCCTTTGAGTCACTCACCGAACTACAAAAAACAGGCGACATCGCTCCAGATATCGATCCCACAAGGTTGGTTGACGGTTATATTGCAGCAGTCAAGAAGGGGATGCTCAAGGTGATGAGCAAGATGGGTATCTCTTGCCTGCGAAGTTACCACGACTCCGGTCTTTTTGAGGCAATTGGCCTAGCACCAGAGTTTGTCGCCAAGTATTTTCCCGGCACAAGTTCTCGCATCGGCGGGATTGGGATAGAGGAAATCACCGCCGAGTCCCACAAGCGACACAAGAAAGCCTACGAAAAAGTACCGGCGGCCCAGTTGCCACTCGAGTACGGCGGTGAATACCACTACCGTAAGAATGAGCGGAAGCACAATTGGACTCCCGAGGGTGTCGCGAACCTCCAGCAAGCAGTGCGTCAGGACGACCCAGCTGCTTACAAGAAGTTCGCTGGCGAAATGAACAACCAAAATCGTCAGTTTGGAACGCTACGCGGCTTGCTTACATTCTCCAAAAGCTCGAATCCTCCAATCGGAATCGACGAGGTAGAGCCTGCGTCCGAGATTGTCAAACGCTTTTGCACCGGTGCGATGAGCCACGGCTCGATCTCCAGTGAGGCTCACGAAGCGATGGCGATCGCGATGAACCGACTTGGTGCGATGAGCAATACGGGTGAAGGTGGTGAAGACACCGCTCGCTACACGCCCGAGGCCAACGGCGACTCCAAAAACTGCGCCATCAAGCAGGTGGCGAGCGGCCGATTTGGTGTTACGCTTAACTACCTGTCGCGTGCAAAGGAAATACAAATTAAAATGGCACAAGGCGCGAAGCCCGGTGAAGGTGGACACCTTCCCGGTGAGAAGGTGACCGAAGCCATTGCAAAGCTGCGGTACTCCACACCTGGCGTGTCACTTATTTCGCCACCACCGCACCACGACATTTACTCCATTGAAGACTTAGCGCAACTGATTTACGACTTGAAGTGTAGTAACCCAGGCGTGAAGGTTTCTGTTAAGCTCGTCGCGGAAGTCGGCGTGGGAACCATCGCAGCCGGTGTTGCGAAGGGGAACGCCGATGAGGTACTCATTTCCGGTGGCGACGGTGGTTCAGGAGCAACGCCGTTCTCCTCGATCAAGTATGCAGGGATACCGTGGGAACTCGGGTTGGCCGAGACCCAGCAAACCCTCGTGCTAAACGGATTGCGTGACCGTATTCGTGTCCAGACGGATGGTCAGCTCCGCACGGGACGTGACGTTGTTATTGCCGCAATGCTCGGTGCCGAACAATTTGGGTTTGGTACCTCAGCGTTGGTCGCACTCGGTTGCTTGCTGATGCGGAAGTGCCACCTCGGTACCTGCCCCGCTGGCATTGCTACGCAAAAGGAATGCCTACGAAAACGCTTTATTGGCAAGCCAGAACACGTCGAGCGATATATGCTCTTCATCGCAGAAGAGGTGCGTGAGATTATGGCGGAACTCGGGATTGGTCGGTTTGAGGAACTGGTCGGACGCGTTGAGGGCCTTGAAATGCAAGAAGCCATCGAGTTTTGGAAGGCGAAAGGACTCGATTTCTCCAAAATGCTCACCAAGCCCACCGTCACCGATCCAGAAAAGCTGCGGCTAACTAGCGAGCAAGAGGATAAACACGCCGACCACATCGACTGGGGTGTTATTTCAGAGATTGAAGAGAAACAAAAGGACGGCGACGAAAAAACACCCGAAAAGATTACTCTTCAGCGAGACGTTCACAACACCGACCGTACCGTGGGTGCAATCCTTAGTAACCATCTGATTAAGAAATATGGTGAAGAGGGTTTAGCCGACGATACCGTCACCTTGCAAATGAAGGGTAGTGCGGGACAAAGCTTCGGCGCATTTTTGACCAAGGGTGTTACGTTACACCTCGTGGGTGATACCAATGACTACCTCGGTAAGGGACTTTCCGGCGGTCGAGTAATTGTGCAAAAGCCCCCCGAGGCAAGCTATTACGCTGCGGAAAATATCGCGGTTGGCAATACGTTGCTCTACGGCGCGACCTCCGGTGAGGTCTTTGTCAACGGTGTCGCGGGTGAGCGGTTTGCTGTAAGAAACAGTGGCGTCACGGCCGTCGTTGAAGGTGTCGGTGACCACGGTTGCGAGTATATGACCGGAGGCACCGTCGTCGTGCTGGGCCAAGCGGGTCGTAACTTCGCCGCAGGTATGTCGGGTGGCATCGCCTACGTACTCGACCAGCACCAACTCTTCGATACGCTTTGTAACTTGGATATGGTGGACCTTGAGACCGTCTGGCAACCTGATGATGTGAAACGCTTGACCGATTTAATACAACGACACTGGGAGTACACGAAATCCCGTCGCGCACGAGAAATACTCGACGCAATGCCGGAGATGGCCGCCCAATTTGTCAAAGTTATGCCGATAGAATATAAGAAGGCACTGCGACGAATGGCGCAGCAACACGCACGTAGTGAAGCGAGTGCCCCTGCAACGGAGGAGGTTTACAATGGGTAATCCAGTTGGCTTTTTAGAGTATTCCCGTGAAGTTCCTAATGTGCAATCAGTTGAAACACGCGTGAAAGATTTCCGTGAGTTTATGCTACCCTTAGGGCCGAAGCAGATGACCGAGCAAGCAGCTCGTTGTCAAGATTGCGGTATCCCCTTTTGTCACGCCACGGGTTGTCCCGTGGACAATCTCATTCCCGAGTTCAACGACCTACTTTATCAAGGTCGTTGGCAAGAGGCGTGCGAGGTATTGCATTCGACGAACAACTTCCCTGAGTTTACCGGGCGAGTTTGTCCCGCCCCGTGTGAGGCAGCCTGCACGTTGAGCATTGAATCCTTTGAGAGCCCTGTCCTAATCAAACACATTGAGCTGCAGATTGTTGAGCGTGGCTGGTGTGAAGGTTGGATTGTGCCGCTCGTGGCAGAAAAAAAGACGGGGAAATCGGTCGCCGTGGTTGGCTCCGGGCCGGCAGGTCTCGCAGCAGCACAGCAACTCGCACGAGCAGGACACGCCGTCACCGTTTTCGAGAAAAACGAACAACCGGGCGGTTTGCTACGGTTGGGTATCCCCGACTTCAAGCTGGAAAAAGAAATTGTTGAGCGACGCGTGGATCAAATGTCTGCCGAGGGCGTGGAGTTTCTCTGTAGCGTAGAAGTGGGGAAAGATGTGTCCCTCGATTACCTCCGCCGGATGTTCGATGCCGTTTGCCTGACGCTCGGTAGTGAAGAACCTCGCCCTCTCGACGTGCCAGGTGCAGAGTTGAAAGGTGTTCACTACGCGATGGACTACCTCACCGCGCAGAACCGTAAAGTGGCGGGCGATGTCCCAGGTGCACCAATCTCCGCTAAGGGGAAAAACGTTGTGGTCATCGGTGGCGGCGACACCGGTAGCGACTGCGTGGGTACCGCGATCCGCCAAGGAGCAAAGTCGGTGCATCAGTTTGAGATTTTGCCGGAACCCCCGGAGCAACGACCACCGTCAACACCTTGGCCACAGTGGCCCGCGATCAAGCGAACCTCCACCTCCCATCAAGAGGGTTGCACGCGACGCTGGTCGGTACTTACAAAATCGCTTGAAGCGAACAAAAATCAAGAGGTTGCATCACTCCGCGGTATTGAAGTGGAGTGGACACCCGAAATGAAATTAAAAGAAAAATCCGGAACGGATTTTGAAATACAAGCCGATTTGGTCCTGCTGGCAATGGGCTTTATACACCCACAGCTTGAGCAACTCCCCGAGAAACTCGAGAAAGATGCTCGAGGAAATGTTAAGACTAATGGAAGTGCAACAAACATTCCGGGCGTATTTGCTGCTGGCGATTGTGCCACCGGGGCATCACTCGTAGTTCGAGCAATCAAAGCAGGACGGAATGCCGCAGACGAAATTGATGAGTTCATTCGAGAAAAATAGAATCGTTATTGCAAGGAATGCATTTGTGTATTTTATTTTCGCAAGTTTTTAGATGAAGAAACCAACCCTACCTTCAAAGTAAAGGAAACTAAAAAATGTCAACACTATCAGACCCTCCTTCTGGTTACCAACCACACCTCGGTTTACGCGAGATGGAACAGGCCGTCAAGGAAATCAAAGACTCCTTTGAGCAAAAACTCTCAAAGGCTTTGAACCTCCAACGTGTTACCGCACCACTCTTCCTGCGACCGGAAAGTGGCCTCAACGACAACCTCAACGGCGTCGAAATGCCTGTTTCCTTCCAGATTCAGGAAGATGACGGAGCTACCGTCGAGGTCGTACAATCGCTCGCCAAGTGGAAACGGGACGCCCTAGGGCGCTACGATTTCGCCGAAGGAGAAGGCTTGTACACCGATATGAACGCATTGCGTCCCCAAGAGCCTGTGCTCGACGCGATCCACTCCGTTTATGTTGACCAGTGGGACTGGGAAATGATTATTTCGCCCGAAAAGCGGAGCGTAGATACCCTCCGCGAGGTAGTAACGAAGATTTACCGCGTGCTGAAATCCCTAGAAATGGAAGTCTGTGCGAATCATCCCGTGCTGACGCCCTGCCTGCCGGACGAGATTACCTTCGTTACGACACACGAAATGCAGCAAGCCTATCCGGACCTGACTCCGCCAGATCGCGAGACCGAGTACGCTAAAAAGCATGGTGCTATTTTTGTCCTCGGAATTGGCGGTACCCTTGCCGATGGTACGATCCACGATGGTCGCGCCCCTGACTACGACGACTGGTCAACCCCTCGTAGTGACGGTGGCAAAGGCCTCAATGGCGACATTGTCGTTTGGAACCCCATTTTGAAGCGAGCGTTTGAACTTTCGTCGATGGGAATTCGCGTCAGCCCGGAAGTACTCAAGGAACAACTCGAAATCCGCGATTGTCCAGAGCGGTCCGAGCTTCCCTTCCACCAAAAAATCTTGGCGGGTGAGCTACCTCAAACGCTAGGTGGTGGAATTGGACAGTCGCGACTTTGTATGCTCCTCTTGCGTGCGGCACACATTGCAGAGGTCTCTGCGAGTGTCTGGCCTGCTGCAATGGAAGAAAAGTACAAGGCCGCTGGCGTGACATTCCTGTAAATTGTTGTGACTTTTCTTTAACGTAAGACTAGTAGTAAAGGGAATACGATGCAACCAGCAAAACTTGCACTCGAAGATGGAACCGTCTTCGCCGGTAAATCGTTCGGAGCTCCGGGCGAGGTAACCGGCGAGGCGTGCTTTAATACGTCGATGACTGGCTACCAAGAGGTGCTAACGGACCCGAGTTACTGCGGTCAAATTGTCGCAATGACGTATCCTGAGATTGGAAACTATGGGATTAACGTTGAGGACGCAGAGAGCCGCGACGTTTTTCTCTCTGGTTTCGTTGTGCGTCATTGCAGCAGCGTGGCGAGTAATTTTCGCTCCACCTGCGAACTGGGTGAGTACCTGAAAAAGCAGGGTGTCGTCGCGATTGAAGGGATCGACACCCGTGCTCTTGTACGACGCTTACGAATCCAAGGTGTAATGCGGTCAGCACTCTCGACGGTCACGCTCGATGATGAACAGCTTGTGGAGTTGGCCCGAGGTTCATCCTCGCTGGCCGGTCGCGATACCGTGCAAGAGGTCTTGCCGCCAAACACCACACCCACCCCGTGGACCGAGCCCGTCAGCCCTTGGTGTGAATTGGACTGCCGTCCGTGGAAGGGTGACCGTGTGCAGCGCAAAACTCCATTAGGAGCTAACGCACCTCGCATTGTTGCACTCGATTTCGGGATGAAACATAACATCCCTCGCGAGCTTTTTACGCTGGGTGCCGAGGTGTTGGTTGTTCCTGGCACGATAACGGCGGAGGAAGTACTCGCACTCAATCCGAGTGGCGTTTTCCTCTCAAACGGACCTGGTGACCCCGCTCCTCTAACCTACGCGCACCAGACAATCGCGACGCTCCTTGGGAAGGTGCCCATTTTCGGGATTTGCCTCGGACACCAATTACTCGCTCTTGCCTGTGGTGCGGAAACGTACAAGCTAAAGTTTGGGCACCGTGGCAGCAACCAGCCTGTCCTCAACCACGCTACGAATCGTGTTGAGATTACCGCGCAAAATCACGGTTTTGCCGTTGTCAGCGAGACACTGCCAGCAGGCCTGACGGTCACGCACACGAATCTCAACGACGGAACCGTGGAAGGGATTGAACACCGCGAAGCTGCAGCATTTAGCGTGCAATACCACCCCGAGTCCTCACCAGGCCCACACGAGAGCCGCTACCTTTTCCAGCAGTTCTTAGGAATGCTCCACTGATTGACAAAAAAGTATTTACTTCATAAAAATGATCCCTGTGACCTACGGACGCAGGGACTAAAAATATGCGCCGCATAGCGACAACAATCTTATTTCCTACAACCTGCGGAAGCAGGTACTAAAGAATGCCAAAACGTACTGATATTAAAAAAATTCTCTTACTTGGTTCTGGGCCGATTGTGATTGGGCAAGCCTGTGAGTTTGACTACTCTGGTGTTCAGGCGTGCAAGGCTCTCCGAGAAGAGGGGTACTGCGTTGTATTGGTCAACTCCAATCCAGCGACGGTGATGACGGACCCCGAGATGGCTGACCGCACCTACATTGAGCCACTCACTTGTGAGGTTGTTGCAAAAATTATTGAGGAGGAGCGTCCCGACGCGGTCCTGCCTACGCTCGGTGGTCAAACGGCCCTGAACCTAGCGATGGAACTTTCGGAGCGTGGCATTTTAGAGAAATATAATGTGGAAATGATCGCCGCCAATGCTGAGGTGATTGCCAAGGCAGAGCAGCGCGATCTTTTCCAAGCTGCAATGGATAAAATCGGTCTCGAATGTTGTCACGGTGAGGTCGTAACAACGCTCGCAGCAGCGAAGGCAGTCCTCGGCGAGATTGGGCTCCCCTGTGTGGTACGACCGAGCTTTACGCTTGGTGGTAGCGGTTCCTCAATCGCGTACAACCGGTCGGAGTTCGACGCTCTCGTCTCCGATGGACTTATGCAGTCCCCCGTCACCCAGGTGCTGATCGAGGAGTCGATCATCGGCTGGAAAGAGTACGAGATGGAGGTGATGCGCGATAAAGACGACAACTGCGTGATCATCTGCTCGATTGAAAACTTTGACCCAATGGGCGTGCACACAGGCGATTCGATCACTGTTGCACCCGCGCAAACACTGACTGACAAGGAGTACCAGCGAATGCGGGATGCTTCCCTAGCGGTCATCCGTGAGATTGGTGTTGAGACAGGCGGCTCGAACATTCAGTTTGCAATCAACCCAAAGGACGGTCGGATGATCGTCATTGAGATGAATCCCCGCGTAAGTCGTTCCAGTGCGCTCGCCTCGAAAGCGACGGGTTTTCCCATTGCAAAAATTGCGGCAAAATTGGCCGTCGGTTACCGGCTTGACGAACTGCCTAATGACATTACCCGTCAAACGAAGGCCTGTTTTGAGCCTGCGATTGATTATGTCGTGACGAAGTTGCCACGCTTCACGTTCGAGAAATTTCAGGATGCGGATCCTTCCTTGACGACGCAGATGAAGAGCGTGGGTGAAACGATGGCAATCGGACGCACGTTCAGAGAGTCGTTCCACAAAGCGGCGCGTTCGTTGGAGGTCGGTTGCCCCGGTTTTGGTGGTTATGAAGATGATCTCTGGGGGACACCGCAACAGCCTCCGCGTGAGGAGGTGAGTGCGAAAATAGCAACACCGAACCCGGAGCGAATGGCTCACCTTCGCTACGCGATTAAGTATGGGATGTCCCGCACGGAGTTATTCTTTCTGACAAAGATTGATCCGTGGTTCCTTGAGACGCTCTTCGAGTTGGTGGCGATGGAAGAAAAAATCCGTCAGCTAAGCTCACTTGAAGAGATTGATGCACCCGCAATGATCGAGATCAAGCAGGCCGGATTTTCCGACCGTCAGATTGCACAACTGCTCGGTGACGGGAAGAAAGAGAGTGAGACATCCGTCCGTGCTTACCGTAAAAAAATTGGCATCACCGCTGTCTTTAAGTCGGTGGACACCTGTGCCGCCGAGTTCGAAGCCTTCACGCCCTACTATTATTCCTCCTACGAGCAAGAAAACGAAGTCCCAGAGAAGCCTGCTGATAAAAAACGTGTGATGATTCTTGGCGGTGGTCCGAACCGCATCGGTCAGGGCATTGAGTTCGACTATTGCTGTTGCCACGCCAGTTTTGCACTACGCGAGTTGGGGATTGAATCTGTGATGGTCAATTCCAATCCCGAAACGGTCTCCACGGATTACGACACCAGCGACCTACTCTTCTTCGAGCCACTCACCACAGAGGACGTGCTAAATATTTGCGACGTAGTCCAGCCGGACGGCGTGATTGTTCAGTTCGGTGGCCAAACGCCGCTCAACCTCGCGCGTTCACTGGCAGATGCAGGCATTCCTATCCTCGGGACGAGCGTTGACACGATTGAAGACGCCGAAGACCGTGAAAAATTCTCCGCCTTACTCACTCGCTTAGGACTACTTCAGCCGGAATGTGGAATTGCGAAAAATCTTGAGCAAGCACGTGAGTTGGTCGGCAAGATGGGCTTCCCCGTCTTGGTGCGTCCTAGCTTCGTAATTGGAGGTCGGGCGATGGAAATTTGCTACGACGAACCCGATTTTGAACAGTTCGTCGGCGAGGCGTTGCGAGTTTCTGGCGGCGACGGTGCCGTCTTGATCGACCGTTTCCTTGAAGACGCCACGGAGGTTGATGTCGATGCCGTTTATGACGGTGAAACCGTTCTCGTAGCGGGAATTATGGAACATATTGAAGAGGCCGGTGTGCATTCAGGCGACTCCGCTTGTGTCCTGCCCCCTCACTCGCTCTCGGATGCTGTCGTAGAAGAGATTCGCAACGCGACGATCTTGCTTGCGAAGGAACTTAACGTCTGCGGTTTGATGAATGTCCAGTATGCCGTGAAGGAAGAGGATGGCGTTCCAACGCTCTACGTTATTGAAGTGAACCCTCGTGCCAGCCGAACCGTTCCATTTGTCTCGAAGGCGACCAATGTCCCCGTGGCGAAGATGGCGTGCAAGGTAATGACGGGCAAAACTTTGAAAGAACTGAACTGCACGGAAATGCCAGCCCCCTACGGCGTGTCGGTCAAAGAGGCGGTCCTCCCGTTCCGGAAGTTTGCAGGGTGTGACATCGTACTCGGTGCCGAGATGCGTTCTACCGGCGAGGTGATGGGCATCGGCGAAACGTTTCCCGTTGCATTCGCCAAGAGTCAGATTGCTGCCGGAACTATTCTACCTTACCAAGGAAAGATTTTTGTCAGTGTCTCCGATCGTTGCAAATCCCGGGTCGCTCCGATTGTGAAAAAGATCGCTGCGTGCGGTTATGAAGTACTCTCAACACCGGGGACGGCTGGCGCACTAATCGCAGCAGGTATCCCGGTGACAAAACTGAATCAGGTTCACCTTGGCCATCCGAACGTGGTTGACTACATTCTCAATGGTGACGTGCAGTTGATTGTCAACACGCCGAGCGGTAAAGGAGCCCGAACCGACGAAGGAAAAATTCGCGCACTTGCCACGGCACACGGTGTTCCCTGCTTAACCACCTTGGAATCGGCGGAGGCGGCAGCGTTGGCGATGGAGGCAATGCACGCTCAGGAGGAACCACTGGAGGTCGCAGTGGCTCCGCTCCAACGGTAGCCTGGTTTATTTCGCTAACAACACTGTTAGCCCAACCGCTTGCGGTGGCAAACAATTAACCGCAAAGTACTTTTTTCAAGCTGATTCCTCGCCTCCTTTCGCTCAGTCCTGGGGCTAAATTACCCATCTTCACAGCTAATTCCTCTCTCTTGCGTAGTAAACTCAAATTTCCAATGTCTAAAGGCTCCCAAAAATACCCCCCCCTTTCAAGATTCGGGCGAGAATGGTAAATTGAGAATGTCAATTTTCATCCTTAGATTAGGAGCTACGCTGTGCCTGCATTTGCCGACCGACTTACCACTGCGATTCGCGAAAAAAAGAACCCTGTTCTCGTGGGACTTGATCCCCGCATTCATCTGCTACCACGTGAGCTTGCACCGCCCGAGGGTGCCGATGCTACGACGCTCGCGACGGCTGCGTGCAATTTTTGTCGCGAGGTCATTGACATTGTCGCACCGCTCGTACCCGCCGTCAAGCCGCAGGCCGCTTTCTTCGAACAGTTCGGTCCTGTTGGGATGGTCGCGTTGGGTGAAGTCATCAAGCACGCGAAGTCCAAGGGACTACTCGTCATCTTCGATGGGAAACGGAATGACATCGGTTCGACCGCCGAGGCTTACGCCAAAGGTTTACTCGGTGAATCGAGTCCATGGGGTGCCGACGCTCTAACCGTCAACCCTTACCTCGGTGAGGATAGTCTTGAGCCCTTCGTTGAAGTTGCCGAAAAGTGTGACGCAGGCGTCTTCGTACTCGTTAAAACATCGAACCCTGGCAGTGGAATGCTTCAGAACCTCGAGTGCGATGGACTCACCATCTACCAGCGTGTGGCTGGCTACGTGGAACAACTCGCCGCCGAAGCGAATACGGAGTGTGGCTACGGGAACGTCGGTGCCGTCGTTGGAGCAACCTACCCCGCGGAACTTGCAAAGCTCCGCGAAGAGATGCCCAACACGCTCTTTCTTATTCCAGGTTTCGGCAGCCAAGGCGGTTCCGCCAAGGATGTCGCTGCAGGATTTGATTCGGACGGGATGGGCGCGATTGTCAATAATTCTCGCGGTATTATTTTTGCGTACCACAAAGAAACCTACCACCACGAGTTCGGCGACGACGGCTGGCGCGAAGCGATCCAAGCCGCCACTCTCGAAATGATCGAAAGCCTCGCCGCCGAGTAGGGAGTAATTTGCTACACCTCCTTCCTATTCCTTAAGAATCTCAATCGATTGCGTTGGGAAGGCAAAGTCAACATTCATTTTCGAAGCTGTTCTCATCACGCCTAAAAGTACTTCCTGACGTGCGACAAGTTCTTCGGGGCGTCCCGGTACTTGAAGGAAATAGTTCACGAAGATGTCAAGGGAATAGGCCGTCATCTCGTAAAAAGCTACTTGCACAGGCATATCCTTCGATGTTGCGGGATGCTCAGCAATATTCTTTTCCACCTCTGCACAAAAATCTTCTACCTTCTCTGGTGATGTTGAGTACGTGAGCGAGAGTGTCGTCTTGTGACGACGGAAGCGGCGTTTACCCATATTATTAACGATGGTCGTTACCAAGAGATTGTTCGGAATGGTAATGACCGAATGGTCGAAAGTACGGATACGTGTGCTGCGGATACCGACGACTTCAACGGTTCCCTCGCAGTTGTTGGTGATGATCCAGTCGCCAACCTCAAAGGGTCTATCGGCAACGACCGTAAAGGAACCGAAGACGTTGGCGATACCGTCTTTGGCAGCGAAAGCAAATGCCATACCACCAATTCCCAAGCCGCCAAGTAGGGCCGTTACGGGTAGGCTCAGTGCCTCGGCACAGCTAATGGCTCCGATGCAGAAGATCAAAATCTTAGCCGTTCGCGAGAGGAGCGGAATAATGACAGCATAATAATTTGCCTGACGACGCTGCAGCCTTTGCAATGCGTAACGGGCGATCACCTCGGTCAAACGCAAGGCCAGCCAAGTCGTACAGCAAAGGACAAATAATCGAATACCCAAATAAAAGGACGCCTTAACCCCCTCAGGAAACCTCACCGCCGCTACGGCTACTGTCAAGCAGGTGCCAACAACGATGAACCCTGCTGGTTTAGCTAGCCATTCAGCGGAGACCTCTTCGGGTACAAAGTTCCTTTTCTTAAAACCACGTTCAATGATTTGGCTCAATACGATACGCGCAACCTTTCCGACAACGAGTGCGCAGAAGACAAGAAACGCAAATAAGACCCATTGGTAGTGCGGCAAAACCCATCCCACTTTCCGCCAAGAGGGTGGCACAATTCGGTTAACCCATTTTTGAATCTCTTTGCCCGCTTCTTCAGCACTGCTCCCCAGCAGGCTATGTCCCGCACCCGTACCTTCGGTTTCCATCGCAGACGTCGCTGGCTCCTGCGGAGGTGCTAATGGAGCGGGAGGAGCAACGCCTTGACCTTGGGTGCTCTCTGTAAAAACAGCGGCACCTTCGGTTGTCTCTTGTGCGAGAGCGGCACTACCGCACAAAAGGAGGGTGGACACAAAAAGAATTACGCAGAGTTTTAGGCTCTTCTTCATTTTTATTACACTTTCGATAGGGGGTGGGGGTTGGCTAGATACAAAAACAAACAAAGGGATATTCTACCAGCTTTTTAATCCTTGTCTAGTATACCAGATACCAGCGACAAGCTCCGCTGGCGCGCGGCGTTAGAGGTAATCACGCCCAAGATAGAGACGCGATTGCATCACTTGGATTTTTTCAGAGCTTTTTTCGCAGGCAATTGCGCAGCACAAGCCGCCAGCAAGCTGAGTCTTGCCGGCGTCAGATAAGGCTTGCCGAACAAGCCGTTTTATTCTTGTGAAACTTCAATCGACTGCGTTGGGTAAGCAAATCGAACACCCATCTCTGAGGCGGTCTCCATCACGGCTAAGAGTACCTCCTGCCTCGCAACCAGTTCCTCGGCGCGACCAGGCACCCGGAGGAAATAGTTGACCAAGATATTGAGCGAATAAGGAGTTATTTCAAAGAAGGCAACTTGAATCGGCATATCGTTCGATGTCGCGGGATGCTCCGTAATGATCTTTTCCACCGCTATACAGAACGCCTTCACCTTCGCTGGCGATGTTGAGTACGTGAGCGAGATCGCTGTCTTGTGACGGCGGAAACGACGCTTACCCATATTGTTTACAACGGTGGTCACTAAAAGATTGTTCGGAATGGTAATGACCGAATGGTCGAAGGTACGAATTCGCGTGCTGCGAATACCGACCGTTTCAACCGTTCCTTCGCACTGGTTACTAATGATCCAGTCGCCCACCTCAAAAGGCCGGTCGGCAATGACGGTAAATGAGCCAAAGACGTTGGCAATGGCATCCTTGGCGGCGAAAGCAATCGCCATACCACCGATACCCAAACCGCCAAGCAGTGCAGTTACGGGAAGACTTAACGCCCTTGCACACCAAATCGCTCCTAGACAGACAAGTAAAATCTTGGTCGTGCGCGAAAGGAGTGGGATAATAACGGCGTAGTAATTGGCTTGGTGACGTTGCGACCTTTGCAATGCGTAACGTGTAATCACCTCCGTCAAGCGAAGGCACTGCCAAGTGGCGCAAAAGATCGCGAATAGTCGAACTGACTGATAGAGGAAAACCGCCATTTTTTCAGGGAAGCTTACAGCCGCCATTGCTGTCACCAAACAGACCGCGAGAACAAAATAGCTAGCCGGTTTGGCCAACCATTCAGCCGAGACTTCCTTAGGCACAAAGTTCCGTTTCTTGAAACCGCGTTCTATCACTATGGTAAGTAGCATACGCGTTAATTTTGCGATCGCGAACGCAACAGCGACAAGGATCGCGAGTACTAACCATTCGTAGAAAGGTAGTATCCACCCCACATTATGCCAAGAATCGGGGACAATTTCGCGGACCTGCTTTTGCAATTGCTCACCGGCTTCTTCTGCTTTCTCCCCGATCAGCCCCTTGTTCAATGTTCCTTCAGTTTCTGTGCCTACCTCCGTCGGCTCCAATGGGGCAGGTGGTGTCGTACCCGCAGGAGTACCAAGAGAAACGGCAGGAGTACCGCCATCAGAAATGGCCGGAGTGCCCACGGTTGAAGAGCCAGTGCCTTTGCTCGCATCTTGCGTAAGGGCAACGCTGCTAAACATAAGGAGAGTGATTACAAAAAGGATTACGCAAATTCGTAGGCTTTTCTTCATTTCGGTTACGCTCTTCTACTGGCTTTAGGCTGATTTCTGTACAAAATAAGAAGGATAAAGACCACTGTATTCTAGCAGTTTTTTTCAGGTTGTCTAGTATTCTTTCTCTCAAAAATAGCGACTATTTGCAACTATCTAGCCCACTATCGCCGGAAGTCAAGTAAAGTCAATTTCCACAAAAAAGCTGCAAGGAACCGCAAAACTACCTAAGCTAACAGGCGGTAACCGCCTGTCTTAGCTATCTGACGCATTTTCCGGTCAGTTCCAGATCTCGACGCTGCCGAAGCGTCCTCGAGAAACCCTTTTAGACATAAATCTGATATAGAAGAGGCGGTTTGGGGTAAATAGGTTGTTTGTTACGAAATTCCAGACGCCTTTGCGAAAAAGTAACAGAAAACTCCAAAAACAGGCCTCGCTGGGCCTTCCGCTAGCAGTGCATTGTGCTACAATAATTGCGGTTGTTTGTCGTTTCCCCAAACGTAATTGATGGAGAGAAAAATGAAAAAGTTTGCTTGTGAAGGTCGTTTCTGGATTGTTATGTTCTGCTCGATGTTGCTTCTGGCGGCATTGCAACTCACGGAATTGCGGGTTGCAGCCCAAGAGGGTGCCACTCCGGCGAAGGACCCGGTCGGTGCTTACAATATTGCCGTCAATATGCACAACGACGGCGACTACGAATTGGCAGCAACCAAGTGGGAGCGTTTCTTGACCGACTTCCCTACCGACAAACGCGTCGGCAAGGTTAAATACTACCTCGGTGTTTGCTACTTCAAAAATACGGACTACGACAAGGCGATAACAATCTTCGAAGACGCCACGGAGAATCATCCTGACCTAGCAATGATGGAGCAGGCACTTTCGAATCTCTGCTTCTCTCGCTACAATCAGGCATTGCTGAAGAAGGACAAAAAGCTCTTCGCCAAGGCAGCGGCAGATTTTGAGAAACTGCTGAAAAAATATCCAGATGGTGGCAGTGTTGCCGACGCTCTCTATCACGCAGGTGAGTCCTACCTCAATACAGGCGACTACGACAAAGCCGCGGCGAAGTACGCCCAACTCGCTAAAGATTTCCCCAATGACACACGCGGTCCGCAAGCCTCGATGGGATTGGCCTTTGTCCAAGCTAAAAATGGGGAAACCGAGGAAGCTCTCAAAACTTACAACAACCTACTCACAAAGTACGAAGGAGCAAAAACCACGACCGAAATCGCTACGGCACTGGCAGAAGCAAAGGTTTGGCGGGGGGATTTGCTCTTCAAGCAAAAAAAATTCCGTGAGGCAGCCGCCGACTTCGCTGCGGCACTTGAAGACAAAAACATTGCCTCGACGAACCTTGCAGACTACGCCGCATTACGATTTGCAGACGCGCTCAACGAGCAGAAACAGTTCGCCGAAGCTGGTGCTGCCTACGAAAGTTTGGTTAAAGACTATCCTAAATCGCAGTACGCCAGCGTCGCAACTCTCGAAGCGGGACGATGCTTCTACAACGCCAAAGACTACGCACAGGCACTAGCCTACCTCGATAAAGTCATTGCGAAAAAGAATCCTAAGAAAGATGTCCAGTCGGCTGCATTGCTCAAGCTGAATATCCTCGTGCAACAGAAGAAGAGTGACGAGGCTGACAAATTCGCTAAGGAGTTTGGTGTAGAAATGCCCGAGGGCGAAGGGCAGGCACAGTTCCTCCTCGCGAAAGCTAACATCACCTTCGACCAAGGTGACTTTGCTAAGGCAACGAACGAGTTTGCGGAGCTAGCGAACCAGTACCCAAAGAGTCCCGTCGCACCCGATGCCTACTATATGGCAGCGTTCAGTGCGATGAAATCGGGGCAACTCGAAACCGCCAAGCCTTACGCGGCGGCTTTTGTCGAGCGATTTAAGGACCACCGCTTCACCGCACCCGTCAAACACATTCTCGCCGAGTGTCTCCTCAAAGAGAAGGACTACACGGGCGCAGCAAAGCTCTTCCAAGAAATCCTGAAGTCCACTCCCGATGACCCTGATGTTGAAATTTGGAAAACGCACTTAGGCACAGCGCTTTATCTCGCTGGCCAATACGACGAAGCCATCGCCGCACTCACGCCAGTCGTCGCGACGATTAAGAACAAGCCACTCGCTGCCGAGGCCTACTACCGGCTTGCTCGCTCCTACGTTGCGAAAGGGCAAAACGCCAAGGCTATCGCACCACTGGAAAAATCACTCGCTGCCGAAACTAAATGGCTCCTCGCCGACGACGCACAACTCCTCCTAGCATACCTTTACCAAGGTGACAAAAAGTTCGCCGAGGCCAAAGCTGCCGCACAGAAAGTGCTCGACGCGAAACCCAAGGACAGGCTCGCTGCGGATGCTCTCTTCCGAATCGCCGAGTGTGACCGCCTAGATGGAAATTACAAAGAAGCTGCCGCAAGTTACGAAAAAGTCGTCACTGACCACCCCAAAAGCAATATGCTGGAGCATTGCTACTACGGTCTGACACTCGCCTACGATGGTCTCAAAGACAGCAAGGGCGTAACTAAATACTGTACCGCTTATCTTGAGGCTTTCCCTAAGGGCAAACAACGAGCGACGCTCCTTTACCGTCGTGGATTTGCCAACTATAAAGAAAAGAACTACAAAGAAGCTACGGCCGACCTAACCGCCTATCTCGAAAAGCCAGGAAAAGATGCCGCAACCGCGCAACACCTGCTTGGATTAGCACAGATCCGTGGCGACAAAGTGACTGATGGTATCGCCTCACTCGAAAAGCTCCTTGAAGATAACCCTAAATACAAAGATGCCGATGGCGTGCTCTATGAGATTGTCCTCGCTTACAAAAAGCTGGGTAAAACCAAGGAAGCCGATGCTGCCTCCGACAGGCTTGCCAAGGAATTCCCCGAGAGCAACTATGCAGGCGACGCAATCTACCTCGCCGCGGGCCAAGCGTTCAAAGCGAAGGACTTCAAAAAAGCTGCATCGCTTTACTACAAAGCAATGACCGCTGCACAGGGAGCTGAAAACGCAGCACTTGCCGAAGAGGCGTGTTACAACCTCTCGCTCTCCTATTTCAGCCAGAAAGACTGGAAACGAGCCGAAGAGATGTTCGCCTACCTCCTCGAAAACTGGCCCAAAACGAAGCTCGCCAGCGAGGCAAACTACTTCCTCGGTGAGGTGCAATTCAACCAAGATAACTACACCGACGCTTTAGACTCTTACGCAAAGGTCAAGAAGATCGACAGCAAAGAAATGCAGGAAATACTTCTGCTGCACTGGGCGTTTGCTGCACGTGAAGCTAAGGAATCCGAGGTTGCCCAAGAAAAAGCTGCGGCACTCATTGAACAATTCCCAAAAACAAAGTTCCTCGACGAAGGGTACTACATCCAAGGTTGGGCCTTCAAACAAGGTGGTGATAATGCCAAGGCGAGAAAAGCCTTCACGGACGGATACAACACCGGTCTAGCGAACCGAACCGAGGCCGCTGCCAAGTGCCTCTT
>Ga0180430_10001028_pt1 | contig 28678 bp, 25 predicted proteins | sample SS_ome_9_FD_132999 | JGI IMG/M metagenome (GOLD analysis project Ga0180430, IMG submission 132999) | Hypersaline lake sediment archaeal communities from the Salton Sea, California, USA - SS_1_S_2 metaG | ecosystem: Environmental > Aquatic > Non-marine Saline and Alkaline > Hypersaline >... | reverse complement strand
GGAGCCAGGCTGACGTATGAACGGCAACCGGGGAGGGAAGCCGAACGTGCCGCAAGACACGACAACTCAAAAGCGCGACGCCGCCACTGCGAGGCCATTGCGGATTGGCCTCCTCGGCCAAGGCATCGCCGCGTCGCGAACCCCGCGCATGCATCTGGCTGCGGCCGAAGACTTGCGGCTTCCCTACCAATACGAGTTGATCGACACACAGGAGCGCGACCTTCCCGAGCACGCCAGCGCCATCCTCGATACTCTGGAAGACGAAGGGTTCAACGGCCTCAACATCACCTACCCCTTCAAGCGCGCGATGCTCTTGGGAATGGACGAGGTTTCAGACGCCGCCAAAAAGGTTGGCGCAGTGAACACGGTGGTCTTTCGAGACGGCAAACGCTGCGGTCACAATACCGACCACTGGGGTTTCAGCGAAAGCCTGCGGCAGGGGCTTCCTGATGCCAGAAGGGAGCGTGTCTTGTTGATCGGCGCCGGTGGCGCCGGTGGGGCCGTGGCCCATGCCCTTCTCGAAGCAGATGTGGCAACCTTGCTGGTCAGCGATGTATTGCCTGAGAAGGCCAAGCGCCTCACCGCAACGCTCATGGACCATTACGGACCACGGCGCGCAGAGACCGTAACAAATCTGGCCTCGGCAGCTCGCTCGGCACAAGGCCTTGTCAATTGCACACCTGTGGGAATGGAAAAACACCCCGGCATGCCCATCTCGGCAGCAGATTTGCGCCCGGATCTCTGGGTTGCCGATATCGTCTATTTCCCGCTCGAAACGCAACTGCTGCGCAGCGCACGCGCGCTCGGTTGCCAGGTGCTGCCCGGATCGGGCATGGCACTCTACCAGGCGGTGCGCGCATTTCGACTCTTCACCGGGCTCGAACCGAATATCGAGCGCATGTGGGAAGCCTTCCGCTCCTTCGATCGGGAACGCGAGAAGGCGTCGGCACGATGAGACTGGCGAGGCGTATGAATTCTTCTGATGCAACCACGTCGGAGTCCGGCCGTGCGCCACGCAAGGTGCAGGCACTGGCCGAGGGCAGGATGCACGTTGCCCAATCTGCAGATCGCGGAAGCCTGGGATTGAACACTTCGCGCAAGGCTCGGGTTTCCCGCCGACATGACACTGCCGATGACTCCGGGCACACGCCGCCGTGGCATTGTCAACTGCCGCGGCGATGGGAAACTTCCGGGGGCAGGACCTTCATCGCATTTCGGCGCTTCGGCGGAGCGACGGGGGCGAAATGAGCAATCTGGACCCCATCATTGGCTGGCTTGCGCGGCGCGCGGAAAACATCCTCGCGCTGATCCTTGCCACGCTATTCGGGAGCTTCCTGCTCCAGATCGTGTTTCGCTACCTCCTCAACCTCCCGCTGGGCTGGACGGTGGAGTTTGTCTCGATCGCGTGGTTGTGCGGCATCCTGTTTGGATACGCCTTTGTCGTCCGCGAAGAAGATGTGATCCGCCTCGATATCCTCTACATCGCATTGCCCCGATGGGCGCGGCGGGCGATGGATGTTGTTACCGGGTCCATCTGCGCGGGAATCTTCATCTGGTCGCTGCCCGCGGTGTGGGGCTATGTCGAGTTCATGGCGATCGAAAAGACCGCCTACATGAAGATCCCCTTCGACTACGTCTTCGCCGTCTATATCCCGTTCATGCTGTCAGTCATCCTGCGCTGCCTCATCAGCGTCTGGCGCGGTCTCGCTGGCACGGGTCCGGCGTTCGACATACGCAAATCCGCGGGAACCCACGACTATGATTGAGCCACTGACCGCTTCGATCCTGTTGACTGCGTTCCTCGCACTCGGGGGGCTGTCGATCGGGCTGGCATTGATCTGCGGCGCGACGATCTACCTCGCGCTCCGTGGCTTCGATCCGTCCATCGCGGCGGAAACGCTGCTTCAGGGCCTGTTCAACAGCTACACGCTTCTCGCGATCCCGCTTTTCATCCTGGCCGCCGATATCATGAACATCGGCTCTCTCTCCGACCGGCTGCTGCGCTTCAGTCAGGCCCTCGTCGGGCGCTTCAGGGGTGGGCTCGGACACGTCAACGTAGTGTCATCGCTGATCTTTTCGGGCATGTCCGGCTCGGCCGTCGCCGACGCCGTGGGCATGGGGAAAATCGTCATCAACATGATGACGAAAGACGGGAAGTATCCCGCCTCCTACGCCGCCGCGATCACCGCCGCCTCGGCCACGATCGGGCCGATCATCCCGCCCTCGATTCCGATGGTGCTCTATGCCCTCGTCTCGGACCAGTCCGTCGGCTACCTCTTCGCCGCAGGCGTCTTGCCCGGCCTCCTGATGGGCGTGATGCTGATGGCAATGAACATCGTCGCCGCGCGTGCCCGGAATTTCTCGGTCGACGAAAGCGTGCCACTGCGCGACATGCCGGGGGTCACCGTCCGCGCATTCCCGGCGCTGATGCTCCCTGTGATCCTGCTCGGCGGGATCTACGGCGGCGTGATGACCCCGACCGAAGCTGCGGCGGTCGCCGCGCTCTACGCGCTCACGATTTCGGTGATCGTCTACCGCTCGGTTTCGATGCGTCAGTTCTACGTGACGCTGCTCTCTTCCGCGCGCTCCACGGCGACGGTCGGCATCCTGATCGCCGGGGCCTTGACCTTCCAATACGTGATCACCCGAGAAAATGTTCCAGACGAACTGGCAGCCTTTCTCGCGCAATACGAGCTTTCGCGGATCGGGTTCCTGCTGGCGATCAATGTCCTGTTTCTCGCCCTCGGCTGTGTGCTGGAAGGCACCGCGATCCTGCTTATCATCGTCCCGATATTCATTCCGACCGCGGAGGCGCTTGGGATCGACCTGGTGCATTTCGGTGTGATCTGCGTGGTGAACGCGATGCTCGGGTTGGTGACTCCGCCTTTCGGCCTGCTCCTCTTTGTCGTCGCGTCGATAACAAAGGAGCCCCTCGGCCGCATCATTCGCGATCTGGCTCCGTTCTTTCTGGCTCTCCTCGCGGCTCTCGTGGTGATCACTTTCGTGCCGGACTTCGTGCTCTGGTTGCCCCGTCTCCTTGGATACACGGGGTGAACACATGAAAACCTCGATCGCCACCGTCTGCATCGCCGGAGACCTGCGTGAGAAACTCGCCGCCATAGCAGCCGCCCGCTTTGACGGGATCGAAATCTTCGAGCAGGACTTCATCACCTTCGATGCCTCGCCGCGCGACGTGGGCGCGATGGTGCGCGATCACGGCCTCGAGATTTCGTTGTTTCAGCCGTTCCGCGATTTCGAAGGGTTCCCCGAACCGGAGCGCACACGCGCCTTCGACCGGATCGAGCGCAAGTTCGACCTGATGCAGGAACTGGGCAGCGACCTGATCCTGGTGTGCTCTTCTGTTCACCCAAAGGCGCTTGGCGGAATCGATCGCATGGCGCACGACTTCGCCGAATTGGGGGAACGGGCGCAGAAACGCGGACTCCGAGTGGGATACGAGGCACTGGCGTGGGGAAAACACGTCAACGATCACCGCGACGCATGGGAGGTGGTGCGGCGTGCCAACCATCCGAACATCGGACTGATCCTCGACAGCTTCCACACCTTGGGGCGCAAGATCGACCCCGACACGATCCGCGCGATCCCCGGCGACAAGATCTTCTTCGTTCAGCTGGCCGATGCGCCAATGATCGAGATGGATCTGCTTTACTGGTCCCGCCATTTCCGCAACATGCCCGGCGAGGGCGACCTTGACGTAACCGGGTTCATGCGCGCGGTGGCCGCAACCGGCTACAATGGACCTGTCAGCCTTGAGGTGTTCAACGACCAGTTTCGCGGGGGCAGCCCGCGCGCCATCGCCCTCGACGGGTATCGCTCTCTTGTCTTCCTGATGGATGAGGTCAAACGCGCTGAACCCGACATCGCGATCGACGTTCCCGAGCTTCCGCCCCGGATCAAGGCCGAGGGGGTCGCTTTTGTCGAGTTCGCAGCCAACGAAGAAGAGGCGGCCGCGCTGAGGGGGCTTCTGAAGTCGCTGGGGTTCCAACTCGCCGGCACACATATCTCAAAGCAGGTGGAGGTCTGGCAACAGGGCGAGATCCGGATCGTGGTGAATACCGAACCCGAAGGCTTCGCCCATACAGCGCACATCGCGCATGGCCTGAATATCTGCGATGTGGGCCTCAGCGTCGAGGATGCCCAGGCCACCGTGGATCGCGCCGCAGCGCTCGGGGCGCCGCCGTTTCAGCAGCCGGTCGGGCCGGGCGAGCTGGAAATACCCGCGATCCGGGGAGTCGGCGGGGGGCTTCTCCATCTCATTGACCGCAGGAGCGACCTCGCCGACGTCTGGAAAATCGAATTCGAGGAGGTCGATGAACCTCCCCGACCGGGGGCCGGACTGACCCGCATCGACCATATCGCCCAGACAATGAACTACGAGGAAATGCTGACCTGGTCGCTGTTCTACCTCTCGCTGTTCGAAACGCGGAAACTGGCGACCGTGGATGTGGTCGACCCAGGCGGACTGGTGCGATCCCAGGCGATCGAGAGCCTCGATGGCGCATTGCGCGTGACCCTGAATGGCGCGGATACGCACCGCACGTTCGCCGGCCGTTTCATTGCCGACAGTTTTGGTTCCTCCGTCCAGCACGTCGCCTTTGCCACCGACGACATCTTCACCACCGCCGCCGCGCTCAGAGCCGGCGGGTTCGAGGCTCTGCCGATGCCCGAGAATTATTACGATGATCTCGCAGCGCGCTTCGGGCTGGACGAGGCGCTGGTGAAGAAGCTGCGGCAGGCCGACATTCTCTATGACGAGGATGCCGAAGGCGCCTATTTCCAGATCTACTCGCGCAGTTTCGGCGACGGGATCTTCCTCGAAATCGTGCAACGGGATGGAAACTACCGTGGTTTTGGAGCGCCGAACGCGCCCTTCCGCATCGCGACCCAGCGGCGACTCATGCCCGTGACCGGCATGCCAAGGAAGTGAGGCGCTGGATGACCGAACCGAGAATTACCTGTGTGCAAACGGCTGACGCCCAGCTTGGGGAAACGCCGATCTGGGATCCAGAATCGGGCTTGCTTTGGTGGATCGACATCGAACGCCCGACGCTTTGGCACCTCGATCCCGCTACCGGCCAGGCCACGTCAACTCCACAACCCGGCACCTATCTCGGCAGCCTCGCCCTCACCCAATCGGGAAAACAGCTCCTGGCGCGCGATCTGCACCTGATGTTGCTCGACCCTGAGACCGGCGCAACCGAGCACTTCGCATCGACCCCAGGCGAGTCGATGCCTCGAACCCGGCTCAATGATGGCCGCGTCGATGCGCGCGGACGGCTCTGGATCGGCACCATGGACAACAAACTGAGAGACGGACACGGCAGCCTTTATCGAGTTGATCCTGACGGGACGATGACTCGCGTGTTCGGCGACGTGGTCGTGGCCAATGGCATCGCCTTCGACCCCGATGGCCGCCATATGTATTTCACCGATACGCGCCGACACCTGACCTTTCGCCTGACCCTGGACGAGACCGGCGAAACAGTAATCCAGCGCGCGGTTTTCGCCGACTACAGGGCTGCGGGCGAAAGGCCCGACGGTGCCTGCGTGGATGCGGACGGATGCTTGTGGCAGGCGTTTTTCGGGGGCGGAAAGATCATCCGTTATGCCCCCGACGGCCGGATCGACCGTGAAATCGCCCTGCCGGTCACGAACCCGACCTGCATCTGTTTCGGCGGCCACGACCTGCGCACGCTCTTTGTCACGACCGCCACCAAATTTCTCACCCCCGACCAACTGGCCACCGAGCCTCTGGCCGGGTCGGTTCTGGCCATCGAAGGCGTCGGCCAGGGAATACCGGAGAATCTGTTTGACGCCTGATACAAACCACCTAGGGAGGTCCAAGATGACTATTGCTTACTTTCGAACCGCGGCACTTTCGGCCGTAACGATTCTGGGGTTGGCCGCCGGTGCGGTCGCGCAGGACAAGATCGAGTTGATCTTTTCCGATGTGAACCCGGCCGAAGTGCCGCGTTCCAAGGCGATGACCGAGATCTTCGCCCAGGAGATCGGCGATGACTTCGACTTCCAGCCCTATTTTGGCGCAACCCTGATGAAGCAGGGCACGGAACTGGTCGGGCTTCAGCGCGGCAATATCCAGCTGGCCGGCCTGCCGCCGTCGGACCTTGCCCAACAGGCTCCGGCGTTCGACATTCTCGGCGCGGCATACGTGGTGCGCGACCAGGACCATCTGAAAAAGATCTTCAGCAGCGAAGTGGGTGAACAGCTCAAGCAAATCGCCCGCGAGGAGCTTGGCGTCGAAATTCTCGGCACGTTCTACTACGGCACGAGGCACGTCAATCTTCGCGGCGACAAGGAGATCCGCACGCCGGAAGACATGGCGGGTGTGAAGCTGCGCATGCCCGGTGGCGAAAGCTGGCAATTCCTCGGCCGATCGCTCGGCGCGAACCCCGTTCCGATCCCCTACACCGAGCTTTACACCGCTCTGCAATCGGGCGTCGTCGATGGGCAGGACAACCCACTTCCCAACAACAGGACGATGAAGTTCTACGAAGTCACCGACCAGACCATCCTGACCGGCCATAACGTGGGCTTCGGAATGCTTCTGATCTCTTCGAGGGTCTGGAACGAACTGACGCCGGAACAGCAGCAAATGCTCCAGGCGGCGGCGGACAAGGCGACGGCCTGGTCCGATCAGCAATACCTCCAGCAGGAGGCGGAGCTGATCGAATTCTTCGACGGCGAAGGGCAGAAGGTCTACGCGCCCGATGTGAAGGCCTTCCAGGACTATGCGCAGGAGTTGTATCTCAATTCACCGCTGTCCGAATCCTGGCCTGAAGGAATGCTCGAGGCCATCAACAACCTCTGAAGAAGCCATGTCGCGGCCGATCCGAACGGGTCGGCCGCACGACTACCAATGCACTACGCCTGGCGAATGCACCTGTCATGCGTCAGATATCCCTGCAGGTTCGCGCCTGTCTCTCGCGACCTGGCAGACTCGAAATTTCCGCTTGCGCCGGTCACCCGGAACACTCTCATATCCCTCGTCATGAATGCTTCCTCCAGACGTGTTTTGACATGCAGATACCATTGCGTCTGGGTATCCCCGCAACGCCTCGACCGACCGGACACGCCTTTTTCAAAAGCCTCCGCGGCACGGTCATAGCCGGGTATCTGAACAGGCAGCGGTTCATGACACTTGCAGATTTGGACGAAAAGTTGGAGGCTAGAGCCAGACACCGCAACGAGGAATGGCCAGATCGCGAGATCGCAAACAGGGTTCTGTAACCCTGGAGCAATTGGGGACATCGTCGGCATGCCATCCCAATCGAGATTGGGGAAAGTCTTGCCAATAGCGGAAACGGCCCGTTGGGGGACCCGAAGCAAGGTCTGGCATTGTGAATGAGAGACAACCGGGGGGGTCGGGTGCCATCTTTCTTGCTTTGACGAGACACAAGACATTGGCTCCCAAGCCAAGGGGTCAGTGCCGGATCGAGGACGCGCGATGAACCTGACGCACCGAGAAGCCGATCTCGTGTTCGCGATCATGCGCGAGCTTTCAGGCGAGTTCTCGCATGAAGAAGTGCGCAAGCGGGTCGGGCGCTGGCTTCTCGAACTGCTCGATGCCGATTTTTTCGCATCCTACGTCTGGGACGAAGCCAAGGAACGGTTCGTAGCGGGCGTCGACATCAACATGACGCCCGATAACCTGTCGCGATACGAGGCCTATTACCAGTTCAACGACCCGATCACGCCCAGTCTGCAAAGACGGCGGAATGCAACGCCGGTGAGCGCGATCATGTCGCATGACCGGTTGCGGCGCACCGAGTTCTTCAACGATTTCCTGTTCCGCGACGGGCTCTATTACGGCATGAACTACTTCGCGTGGGATCGTGGCGAAAACATCGGCGACCTGCGGATATGGCGCGCCCGCGGCAAGGAAGACTTCAGCCAGCGCGACGCTTTTCTCGTCGACTCGATCGGGCCGAGCCTTGTGAATGCGCTGGTGCGGGCCAATCGCCTTGCCAATGGATCGCGGGCTGACCGTTTTTCCCAGAAACTTGATGTCTGGGAGCTCACTCAAAGGGAGGCCGAGATTGCCGACATGCTGGTAACCGGGCTGTCGGATGAGGATATCTGCAACGCGTTGTGCATCTCCAAGCCGACCCTTCGAACCCACGTCGGATCGGTTTTTCGCAAGACCGGGGCGCAGCGCCGGGGCCAATTGGCCTACATCCTGACCCGGGAATAGGCCCGAAATTCATCATTAATGATGATGGCGCGGCGAAGTGCGCAGCCGCAAACTTCGGTCAAACGACCGGAGTAGACCATGAGCCTTTCACTGACCGAAACCCTTGCCGCCCTTGAAAGCGGGGCCCTGACCGCTCGCGGGCTTGTCGAGCAGTCGCTCGACCGCGCGGCCGAATACGCGGATCTGAACGCCTTCATCGCCGTTGACGCCGAAGCCCTGCGGGCAGCGGCGGCCGAAAGCGATGGGCGCCGGGGCTCGGGCCGGGCCGGGGTGCTCGAAGGGGCGGCGCTTGCCGTCAAGGACAACATCGACACCGCCGATCTTCCGACGACGGGGGGCACGCCTGCGCTGACCGGCCCGGCCGCGTCGGATGCGCCGCCGCTTGCACGCCTGCGCGCCGAAGGCGCCCTGGTGGCGGGAAAGGCCAATCTGCACGAACTGGCCTTCGGCATAACCTCGAACAACGCGGCCTTCGGCCCGGTCAGGAACCCGCATGATCCTGCGCGGATCGCGGGCGGATCTTCGGGCGGCACGGCAGCGGCGATCGCCGCCGGGATCGCCCCTGCCGGACTGGGAACCGACACGGGCGGATCGGTCCGCGTTCCCTCCGCCCTGTGCGGGATCGTCGGCTTCAGGCCCACGGTCGATCGCTATCCGACGGGCGGCGTTGTCCCGCTCTCGCCCACCCGCGATACGATCGGCCCGATGGCCCGCACCGTTTCGGATGTCGCCCTGCTGGACGGGGTGATGGCGAACGACCGCGCCCCGCTCGATCCGGTCGCGCCGGAGGACATCCGCCTCGGCGTACCCCGGCAGGTTCTGTGGGAGGGTCTCGAACCCGAGGTTGCCGCGCGCTGCGAGCAGGCGCTCGACAGGCTCGGCGCCGCCGGGATCACGCTCGTCGAAACCGATCCCGCCGATCTCTGGGCCGACGACTCCGCCGCGTCTTTCCCCATCGTTCTTTTTGAAACCATGCGCGATCTGCCAGCCTACTGCGCCGCTCGTGGCGTGGATTTCGATGCCTTGCTTGCAGGTGTCGCCTCGCCCGATGTGCGGGGCATCCTCGAAAGCCAGCTCGGCGAAGGGGCCATGCCCGAGGCGGCCTATCGCGCCGCCATGACCCTTCACCGCCCGGCGATGCAGCGCAACTGGTCGGCCTGGTTCGAGGCGCAGAATCTGCACGCTGCGCTCTTCCCCACCACCCCCCTGCGCGCCCGCCCCATCGGCGAGGACGAAACCGTCAACCTGAACGGGGCCGACCTGCCGACCTTCGCAACCTTCATCCGCAACACGGATCACGGGTCGGTCATGGGCGTGCCGGGGATCAGCCTGCCCCTGCCGGGCGACGGTTTGCCCGTGGGGCTGGCGTTGGACGGCCTGGCCGGTGCGGATCGCGCCCTTCTGGCCGTCGCGGCAACGCTCGAACGGCTGCTGAACGACTGATCACAATACAAAAAACCATACAAACAGGGAGAATATCATGAGACTGCTAACCATCACGACGGCACTCTTTCTTGCAATGGCGGCCGGTGCCTCCGCCGAGGTCAAGCTCGGGGTTCTCGTCCCCGACAGCGGGCCGGCGGGGCTGTTTGGCCCTTCGGCGCGGCAGGCGGCCCAGCTTGCCGCCGACGACATCAACGCCTCGGGCGGGATCAACGGGGAGCCGGTGGAACTCCGGTTCGCCGATGTCGGCGTGCCGCCCGCGCAGGCCGTGGAAGCGGTCCAGCGGCTCTGGCGGGCCGAGGGCGTGCAAGGTTTCGTCGGGATGCATGACAGCGCCGTTCGCGCCGCCATCGTCGGGCAATTGCGCGGGCAGGTTCCCTATATCTACACCGCCGTCTACGAGGGCGGCGAATGCGCCCCCGGCACCTGGGTGACAGGCGAAACGCCCGCCCAGCAGCTTGCCCCGGTCATCCCCTGGCTCGCCGAGAACGAGGCGGCCTCGAAATGGTATCTGATCGGCAACGATTACAACTGGCCGCGCGACACCAACGCCGCCGCGCAGGCGATCATCGCGGCCAGCGGCGGCGAGGTCGTGGGCGAGGAATATGTGCCGCTCGGATCTTCCGATTTCGACGCTTCGCTGGGGCGGATCCGGTCCTCCGGGGCCGACGCGGTGCTCGTCACGCTGGTGGGCGGCGACTCGGTGGGCTTCAACATCGCCTACGCCGCTTTCGGCCTCGACGCCCAGGCGCTGCGCCTTGGCACCTTGATCGAGGAGAACACCCTTGCCGGGATCGGTGCGGCGAACGCCGGGCGGCTCTTTGCCTCGATGGGGTATTTCGCCAACATCGAAAGCGACGCGGCCCGCGCCTATTCCGACCGGATCGCAGCGGAATTCGGCGTTTCCGCAGCCCAGCCGAACGGCATGGGGCAATCGGTCTATGACGGGATGATGCTGATGGCCGCGCTCGGAAATGCCGCAGGCTCGCTCGATACGGCAGCGATCACGGCCATCGCCGATGGCACGGGCTACACCTCCGCGCGCGGTGAAGCGGTGCTCGAAGGCAACCATGTAGCGCAGACGATCTATCTCGCCGACGGGTCGTCGGGCGGCTTCGAGGTTGTCGCCAGCTTCGACACCGTGCCCCACGGCGTGAGCTGCGAGTGACATGGACACGCTGGTCCTGTTCACCCTGAACGCGACCTGGCAGATTGCGGCCCTGGCGCTTCTGGCGCTGGGGCTTGCCCTCGTTTTCGGGCTCCTGCGCATCATGAACATGGCGCATGGCGAATTCGTGATGCTGGGCGCCTATGCACCGGTTCTGACCGCGCAGATGGGGTTGCCCGCCCTCGCCGCCTTGCCGATCTGCCTGATCATGGTCGGCCTCACCGCGCTCGTGGTCGAGCGGCTGGTGGTGCGGCATCTCTATGCGCGCATGTTCGACAGCCTGCTCGCCACCTGGGCCTTGTCGATCCTGATGCGGGAAGGGGCCGAGCTGATGTTCGGCCGTCAGTTCCGCAATGTGGCGCTTCCGGTCGAGGGGGTCACGCAGATCGGCGATGTCGGCTATCCGACCTACCGGCTGGTGGTGATCACGCTGGTTGCGCTGTCCTTCGCCGCGCTCTGGGTCTGGTATCGCCGCAGCGCCACCGGCCTGCACCTGCGGGCCATGGTGGACAATCCCGCGCTGGCGCAGACGTCGGGGATCAACACCGCGCGCCTCTCGACCATGGCCTTCGTCGCCGGATGCACCTTTGCAGGCCTTGCCGGCCTGATCCTCGCCCCGACGCTGGGTGTCTCGCCCGGCATGGGGCTCGATGCGCTGATCCGATCCTTCTTTGCGCTGATCGTCGGCGGGCTGGGCACATTGGAAGGGCTGGCGATCGGCGCGCTGGTCATCGGCGGCATGCAGGCCGGGTTGAGCGCGGCTTTCAGCCAGACCGCCGGGTATCTCGGCGTGTTGATCCTTGCAATCCTGTTCCTGTGGAGGCGCCCCGATGGGCTCTATCGTCGGCGTTAACCTCGCTCTTCTGGCCGCGCTGCTTCTGGTGCCGGTGCTGGGAAACGATTTCCTCGCCTGGCAATTCGGGCTGTTCCTGCTCTATGGCGTGGCGGCGCAGGGGGTTGGCTTTGCCTGGGGGCGCGGCGGCTTCCTGCCGCTGGGAAATGCGCTGTTCTTCGGACTGGGAGCCTACGGCGCGGGCGCGGTGCTGGGCGCAACCGGTGGGGCACTACTGGTAAACCTCGCCGCGATGCTGGCGGTGTCGCTGGTCTGCGGCGCGCTCGCCTTCGGTCTCGCGGTGCTGCTGTTTCGCGGGCGCATCGGATCCGGCCCCGGCTTCTCGCTGGTCACGCTGGCGCTGGTGCTGATTGCCGCCCAGATCGCCGAAACCACCCCCGCCCTGACCGGCGGATTCAACGGCCTTTCCGGTTTCCCGCCACTGGCCGGGCTCGATCCCTTCGGCGATCTGTATTTCGCCATCGTCGCGCTCGTGCTGATCGTCACATTCGCGCTGATGATGATCGAGCGCCTGCCCGCCGGGCTGATCCTGCGCGGTCTGGTGGCGCAGGAGGGGCGGCTGGAGCTTCTCGGGTTTGCGCCGCACCGGGTGAAGGCCTGGGCTTTCGCGGTTTCGGCCTTCGTGACATCGCTGGCGGGGGCGCTCTATGCCAGCCATCAGGGGATCGTGACGCCGCAGGCGATCGGCTTCCTGCTGTCGGCCGAACTGGTGATCTGGGCTGCGGTCGGCGGCCGGATGACGCCGCTTGGCCCGCTTCTGGGCGCGGTCGCGATCGGCTGGGCTTCCTCCTCGCTGCGCGACAGCGTTGCGTGGTGGGAGGTTGCGGTTGCCGCGCTGTTCCTGCTCGTCGTCCTATTCCTCCCAGGCGGGGCCATGGACCTTGTCTCACGGGCCTTGCGCCGGGTTGGGTTTGCCCGGCGCCCACGCCGTGCCAGCCCCCACCCTGCCCCACCTTCCCGCGCAAGCCATGCCGAGGGCACGCTCATGCTCACGGATGTCGACCTGACGGCCAGCGGCGTGCGCATCCTCGATGGCCTGTCGCTCACCGTTCCGCCGCAAGGGGTGCTTTGCGTGATCGGCCCGAACGGCGCGGGCAAGACGACCATGCTCAACGCCATCACCGGCCGTCTGCCCTTCCAGAAGGGTGCCGTCTCGCTGGGTGGCCGCGCGCTGACCGGGCAGGCAGCACACAGGATGCTGAACCACGGGATCGGGCGAAAGATGCAGGTGCCGACGGTCTTCGCCGGCCTGACCATCGCCGAGAACCTGCAACTGGCCATGCTGGCCGGGCGGTTTCGCTGGACTCATGCGCTTCGGTCCGAGCCGCTGAACTGGCAGGGCGACACGCTGCACGCGCTGCTCGCCGATCCCGGCGTCCCCCTGGCGGCCGAGATGGACAAGAGCGCCGAACACCTGCCCCAGGGCCATCGTCAGATCCTTGAGTTCGTGATGACGCTGGCGCCCGAGCCGCGGCTTGTTCTGCTCGATGAACCCGCGGCGGGCATGTCGCCTGCGGAAACGCAGAACATGGTTCGCCTGATCCGCGACTACCAGTCCCGGTCCGGGGCCGGTATCCTCGTCATCGAACACGACATGAGCCTCGTCGAGGCGCTGGCAACCGAAGTTGCCGTTCTTCACCAGGGCCGGGTTCTGGCGCAAGGCCCGTTGGCCGACATCCGGGCCAACCCGCAGGTGGCCGCGGTCTATGCCGGAGGCCACAAATGACCCTGCAACTCAATGGCATTAGTGGTGGATACGGCGATACGCTGATCCACCGCGATCTGTCGATATCCGTGGCGGCGGGCGAGGTGGTCGCCATCGTCGGCCGAAACGGCACCGGCAAGACCACGCTGGCCCGGCTGATTACCGGCGAATTGCCCCTCGCGGGCGGCGATCTGCGCCTGAACGGCGCGCCGGTCGGGGCGCTGCCCGCCTGGACAAGGGCGCGCATGGGCATCGTCTCGATGCCACAGACCGGCATGGTTTTCGACGCGCTCAACGTGCGCGAAAACCTCGTTCTGACCGGTGCGGACAAGGCCCGGATCGACGCCATCGCGCGCCATTTTCCCCGATTGTCCGAACGGATGAGCCAAACCGTCGGGTCGATGTCCGGCGGGGAACGCAAGATCCTCGGCTTCGCCCGCGCCCTTCTCATGGATGGCTCGGCCCTCGTTCTCGATGAACCTTCGGAAGGGGTACAGCCGGAAAACATCCATTTCATGCAGGCACTCATTGCCGAAAAACGGGATGCGGGACATTCGGTGTTATTGCTGGAGCAGAATATCTCGATGATCGAAGCCGTCGCCGATCGAGTTCTGGCGATCGACGTGGGCGGGCTGACCTTCTCACTCGAAAAGCACGAGATCACGCGCGATGCGGTGCTCGCCGCACTGGAAATCTGAGCGCCTTCGCAGGCCAGATGCCGCACATCGCACAAGTGCCCGCGCCAAACGGCTCCGCCTTGCACCTGATGCCGCTGCTCCTACCCCTGCGCCGGGCGAACGCGGATCACCGCAAGGATCATCACGAGGGTCAGAACCGCGGCACCGCCCGCCGCGAGCCATGTGACGCCCGGCACTTCCGCTCCGTTCTTCACCGCGATCGCGATCAGCGCCCAGATCACCGACAGGAAATACACCGGCTCGTCCCGCCGCATGCGGTGAACGCCCAGCGCCGTGGCGAAAGCGAGGACGATGCATATCTGTGCCCAGGTCACCTCGCCGAACGCGATTTCGAACCCGGCGCCGGTCAGACCAAGAGAGGCGAAGCTCGCGGCGGTCAGCCAGCCCGCATAGAACGCGATCGGGGCCTTGCCGAGCCACCGGTCGGCGGAAGGTGCGCGGGCAAGCGCGATGGCTGCCGAGACAAGCATGGCGAAGATCAGGATCGTCGCCCATATCGGAGACACCATCGCCACGGGAAGCCAGATCGCCCCGACCACGAGCGAAACCAGAAGCGGCATGCGATGTCGGTCCCAATCGCGGTTGTCGTGGCGGCGTAACAGCCCGAAACCGGTCGCCACCAGTAGCCACAGGTAGATCGGCCCCCAGATCGCGAAGGCGTATCCTGCCGGTTGCACAGGAGGGTCGGTCTGCGGGTTGGGATAGAGCGTCGGATCAAAACCGCCGAAGCCCGGAACCAGGAAGGGGCCGAACGCAAAGGTAACGGCGGCGACGAAGAGAAGAACGGCGGTGGCGCGCATCGTGAAATCCTTTCACCCTGCGTTCTGGAAAAAACGTCCTGGGAAAGCCTCACCTTGCTTCACGTCAGGGTCAAGCCCTGCGCATAGTGGGCACCGCGTTGCCTTTTTCTGCCCTCTGGCCGAATGCCGGATCTCGCCCTGGCTTTTCCGGATTTGCGATCCAAGCCGTCAAGTAATCCTGCTCGAGCCTTTCGAACATCGAAGCATCCTCATCGACGCTCGCGGCGTGGTGGCTTAGTCCGTTCATCGCCACAGGAGCGTCCACACGCGTTACCGCCTGCGTTCTCGCTTGTTAAGACCGAGGCGCCCTTCCTAGGAAACCGGTGTTATCGCCAGCGGGACGCTGAGCGGGCCGTATTCCGGCCATGTGGTCATCGGGGTGGGGCCGGTGATGTCGAACCGCTCGACGTGGCGGACGAAGAGCTCCAGTGTGGCGGTGATCATGACCAGTGCGATACCACGACCGGCGCACATGTGAGGACCGCGCCCGAACGCCAGATGCGGCGGCTCATTTTGCCGGTCGAGGCGAAAGGTGTCGGGATCCCGGAACACCGCCGGGTCACGATTGGCGGCGGTGAAGGCGAGCGCGATCGGTTCGTCCTGCCGAATGGTGCGCCCGCAGACCGTGACTTCATCGACGGGTGTTCGGGCGAACCCACGATAGGGCGTGTAGAGCCGCAGCAGCTCGTCCACCGCCGCCGGTATCTTGTCCGGGTTCGCGCGCAACAGTGCCAGATGCTCGGGATGGCGCGAGAAGTGAACGGCCATCGAGCCGGTGAAGGTGGTCGGCGCGATGATCCCGACCACCAGCAACTGGCGCACCGTGCCGAGGATGCCGTCATCGGGCAGAGGCTCGCCCTCGTGCCGCATGGCCAGCATGGCGCTGACTGGATCCGAACCCGGATCGCGGGGGTTGGCCTTGCGATCCTCGATCAGCCGTGCGGCGGCCTCGTAGAGCACCAGCGAGTTCTTCTGGATCATGTCGAGGTCCATCGTCTCGAGCGCAATGGTGAAATCGTTGCCGATCTTGCGGATGGTCTCGGCATCCTCGGGCGAGATGCCGAAGAACTCCGCCAAGACCATTGCTGGCAGCGGATAGCCGAAATCGCGGCAGGCATCGAATTCGCGACGGGCCAGCAGGGGCTGGAAGAGCTTTTCGGCCATTTCGCGGATCGACCTCTCCCAGAATTCCATCCGCTCGCGCCGGAACAGCGGCGTCAATGCCCGCCGGTAGGGGGTGTGCTCGGGCGGATCCAGATGCAGCGGCGGCCGGCGGCCGGTGGTGGCGACGCGGGGCACCACGTTCTGCACCGCGGTCGTGTATTGCGAGGGGGTGGAGATGGCATGTTCGACATCCTCGTAACGGGTGAACAGCCAAAAGCCCCCGAGATCGTTGGAATGCGCCACGGGGCAGCGCGCGCGAAGATCGGCGAACAGGTCATGGACCTTGTCGAAATCGTCTACGGAGGCGTCGAAGTCGTGCTCCTTCGAGAAACGGTCGGTGTTTTTCGGCTGCGGGCGGTTGTCGAGGGGGCGCATGGCGTGTCCTTCAGTTTGGCTGGGCCGTCTAGCAGCTAGCCATCAGGGAACTGATGAGCTGCGAAGGGTCGGCGGTTTCAAGAGAGTGAAGCGTGTCGAAAGCCGGCGACGGGCCGAGGCAGTCGCGCAGCTTCGTGGTCAGTTCGGCGAAGCGCGCATTCCCGGCTCTCAAGCTGGGCGGCGACAGCAGGCGACAATCGCGCGTGGTGCCGTCCGCAAAGCTCAGACGCGCGCTGCGCCCGCTGCCCTTACCGCAGGTGTCGAGCGTGACTCTCGTTGCCAATGCCAATGTGGTGGCATCCAGTCGCGCGGCTTCCGAAAAGCTCTCCAGTCCCGGCGCACCGTGAAGGAGTGCTTGGGCAAAACAGAAAGGGATGGAGAATTTCGCCGCGATAGCTGTGCCTGGCCGGATGCGATCCCCCCGCGGAACAAAGAGCATGTCGTCGGGCGGTTCGACGGTGAAGGCCACGGCTTCAAGATCGTCGGCCATTATGCCCTCGCCGCGCAGGGCAAGCGCCAACGCGATGGCGGAATGCGTGCCCCGGCAGCAGGGCCAGAGCTTCAGCGAAAGGCCCGGCGTCAGGAATACCTCGCCGAAGGAGGCGAAAGCACCGGGATCAGGCGCCGCCCCGGTCAAGAGATGCACAAGACCGCCCTCCTCGCCGAGCGGATCGGGGGTGCCGGTCACACCGGCGCGGGCGAGCAGCACAGCCTCGGTCGCGGCCCGCGCGGCGAACCCGTCACGGATCGCGCGCAGATCGGAGGAAGGGCTGCGCTTCAGTGCGTCGGTCAGGGCGAATTGCACCTGCACCAGAGAAAGCGCCGCAACCGTTTGATCGGGCGTCAGGCCTAGCAATCTGGCCCCCGCAAGCGCAGCCCCCGTGGCCCCGATCATCGGCGGATGATACCAGCCGCGTTGCCCCGGATCGGTTTTGAGCGACAGCCCGATCCGGCAGGCCAGATCGGCACCGAGAGCCATAGCCGTCAAGACTTCACCCAACGTCCTCCCTTCCGCCTCGGCCAATGCCAGAACGGTCGGGATCACCGCGGCGTTCGGGTGCAGCCCGGCCGGGTCGAAAGTGTCTTCGAAATCCAGCGCATGGGAGAGCGCGCCGTTGGCGAGCGCGGCGGCGGGCACAGGCGCGGTGCCTCCCGCGAGCAGCCGCGCCGGCCCCGGCCCATACAACCGCGCCTGCGCCGCGAAAGCCGCCACGGCGGGTTCGTGCCGCAGCGCCCCCAGCATCACCGCCAACCCGTCGGCAAGGCAGAGCCGCGCGGCATGGCGCGCGTCGGAGGGCAGTTTTTCCCATCCGCAGGCGCCGGCGCGCAGGGCGATATCCCGCGCGAGGCTCATGCCGGTTCGGGCCGGATCGTATCGCCCTGCGGCACATAGCGCGTGGGCAGCTCCGCCATGTCCGTGATCTCTTGCAGGTAAGCAAGGATGCGGTCGAATTCCGGCGCCTCGGGCGACACGAAGCACGGGGCGGAATCCTTGCCGATCCACACCGGAACCAAGGCGAGATCGCGCACACCTTCGGGCGTGAGCGTGGCCTCGACCGCGATGCTCATGCGGCTGTCGGGCGGAAAGTTGTAGCTGGAAGTGAAATCCGGCTCCCACCCCGGACTCAGGGCCTGAATCTCGCGAAACCCGCGCGAGGCGGCGTGTTCCGGCGTCATCCACAGATCCAGCGCGAAATTCGCCAGCGAATGCACGATGGGTTTGCCGCGATGGAACTCCATCCCCTTGAGGATATGCGCATGACAGCCCAGAACTATGTCGGCCCCCGCGTCGATGGCGGCGCGGCCGACCGCGCGCTGGTAATCGGGGATCACGGCGGGCACGAAGTGGATGCCCGCGTGATGCGACAGGATCACGATGTCCACCTGCTCTTTCAGCGCACGGATGGAGGCGGTCAGCGCCTCGAGATCCTCGATATGCGGAAAGGTATGCACGCGCGCGGGTGTACCGGGCTGATCGTGCTCGATCTGCTCGTAAACCGTGTGCCCGCGCATCGGCGCGCAGCCGGGTTTGTCATGATCGGCCCAGTAGTTCTGCGGCAGGATCGAGTTGACGGCGAGAAAGCCGATGCGCACCCCGCCGCGCCGCTCGATCACGGGCGCGCGGGCCTCGGTGATGTTCGCCCCCGCCCCCATGTGCCGCGCGCCCGCGCGCTCCAGGTTGGCGAGCGTATCGAACATGCCCTCCGGCCCCCAGTCCATCGTGTGGTTGCCCGCGAAGGAAACGATGCCGAGCCCGGTATCGACCAGCGCATCGGCGATCTCGGGCTTGCCGCGCATGGTGTGGCGCGCCTGCGGCACCCGCTGGCCGCGGGTGGTCAGGTTCACCTCCAGTTGGCAATAACCCAGATCGGCGGCGCGTATGCGGTCGCGCACATGGGCGAAGATCGTTTTCGGATCGTCGCGATCCGGGGCGATGTCACCCACGGCGATGAAACGGCAGCTCATCTCACCAGCCTCCTTGATGAACCATGTGGCAGGCGATCATGCCGCCCCCTTCGGCGGGTTGCGCGATGGGCCGTGTGGTCTTGCAGATGTCGCGCTTGAAGGGGCAGCGCGTGTGATAGGCGCAGCCCTTCGGTGGCGAGAGCGGCGAGGGGATTTCGCCTTCCGGCGGGATGGCCACGGCGGGTGCGTCGGGATCGGCGGGCAACGTCGCGGCAAGCAGCGCCTGGGTGTAGGGGTGGCGCGGCGCGGTGCAGATCAGATCGGCCGGGCCATGTTCCACGATGCGCCCGAGATAGATCACCACCACCTCGTCGCACATGAAGCGCACCGTGGCGAGATCGTGGCTCACGAACAGGGTCGCAAGCCCGTATTCGTCGCGAAGCTCCTTGAGCACGTTGAGAATCTGCGCCCGGATCGAGATATCCTGCGACGAGACCGGCTCGTCGAGCAGCATCAGTTCGGGTTTCGAGGCGAGGGCCCGGGCGATCGCGATGCGCTGGCGCTGACCGCCCGAGAATTCGGCCGGAAACCGGTCGGCATCGCGCGGGATCAGGCCCACGGCCTCCAGCACTTCATCGACGCGGGCGTCGATCTGCGCCCGGCTCATTTCGGTATTGGCGGCCAGTGGCTCGCGGATGATCCGGCGCACCCGCAGGCGGGGGTTGAGCGAGGAAAAGGGGTTCTGGAAGACCGGCTGCACCGCGCGGCGATAGGCCCGCCGCTCGGCGGCGGACAGGGCGGGCAGCGGCTTGCCCTTGAACCGGACCTCGCCCTCGGTGGGGGTGTCGAGCATCAGGATCAGCCGGTTGAGGGTGGTCTTGCCGCAGCCGGACTCGCCCACGACGCCCAGGGAATGGTGCGGCTGGCATTCGATGCTGACATCGCTCAGGGCATGCAGCGGCCCGCCGCGCGTGCGGAAGGTGCGCCCGAGGGCATGGGTCGACAGGATCGCGCTCATGCCACGGCCTCCTCGCGTGCGCGCCAGCAGGCCGCCTGGTGGCGGGGCGCGAGCGTTTCCATCGGCGGCTGGCGCTGGCAGTCCGGACCGGCCAGCGGGCAGCGCGGGTGAAAGGCGCAGCCCTCGGGCCGGTTGCCGATCGAGGGCGGTGCCCCCTCGATCACCGGCAGACGATCGGGCGCGGCCGTGGTCGAGGGCACCGCCGCCAGCAAGGCGCGCGTGTAGGGGTGACGCGGATTGCGGAAGATCTCGCGCACCGGCCCGGTTTCCACGATCCGCCCGGCATACATCACCGCCACGCGGTCGCAGATCCGCGCGACCACGCCGAAATCGTGGGTGACGAACAGCATCGCCATGCCATGCGCCTCCTGCAGCGCCCGGAGCAGATCCAGAAATTGAAACTGGATCGTGGCATCGAGCGCGGTGGTCGGCTCGTCGCAGATGATCAACCGCGGCTCCTGTGCCAGCCCGATGGCCGATACAACCCGCTGCCGCATGCCGCCGGACATCTGGTGCGGGTAGGCGCGCAACCGGTCGGCGGGAGATGGAATGCGGACCTCGGCCAGCGCAGCCTCGGCGGCTTTCAACAAGTCACTGCGCCCGGCCCGGCGCAGCGCCTCGGTCAGTTGCGCGCCGATCGAGAACACCGGGTTGAGCGAGGCCATCGGATCTTGCAGGATCATGGATATCTCGCCACCGCGCAGGCCCCGCAGCTCCCGCCCCCGCATCTTGAGAATGTCGCGCCCTTCCCAGAGGATCTCTCCGCTGGTGCCGTCTGCGAGCCGCGGCGGCGTCAGGCGCAGCACCGACATGCCCAAGGTCGATTTGCCCGACCCGCTTTCGCCGACAAGGCCCAGCGTTTCGCCCGGCATCACGTCAAGCGATACCTCCTCGAGGATCGCGGGCGCTTCCGCGCCGCGCCCGAGCCGAACGGAAAGATTGCGGATGGAAAGAAGGCTCATGCCGTGCGCCCCCTCAGCGCGGGGTTGATGCGGTCTGTCAGCGCGTCGCCGACGATGTTCACGGCCATCACCACCAGCAGGATCGCGATGCCGGGGAACAGCGATACCCACCACGCGGTAACGACATAGGATCGGCCATCGGCCACCATGGAGCCCCAGGACGGGTTTGGCGGCGGCACGCCCACACCGAGGAAGGAGAGCGAGGCTTCGAGCACGATCACCACGCCCACCTGAAGCGTCGCCACCACGATCAGCGCGGGCGCGATGTTGGGCAGGATGTGCCGGGCGATGATCCGCACATGGCCGAGGCCGGAGGTGCGGGCAAGATCGACGTAATCCTCGTTCTTGACGCGCAAGGTCTCACCGCGCGCCATGCGGGCGTATTGCGACCAGAGCACGAGGCTGATCACCAGCACGATATTGCCGAAAGACGGCCCCGACACGGCCCCGATCAGCAGCGCGAGCAGGATCACGGGGAGCGACAAGGCGAGATCGACAAGCCGCATCAGGATACGGTCGAGCCAGCCGCCGACATAGCCCGAAAGCGTGCCGATCGCGGTGCCGATGCTCCCGGCAATGGCGATGACGACGACGCAGACCGTCAGCGAAATCCGCGCGCCGGACACGATCCGGGCCAGCATGTCGCGGCCCAGCCGGTCGGTGCCGAGCAGATGCTCGGCCGATCCCCCCGCCCAGAGCGGCGGCTCCAGACGCGCGCGCAGGCTGCCCTTCAGCGGGTCATGTTCAACCAGATAGGGGCCGAAAACCGCCGTCAGCACGAAGAGCGCAAGAAGCACCAGAGCGGCGCGGAACGTGAACTTCTGCATCAGCCGCGGTCCCTCATGCGTGGGTCGATGGCGAGGTAGAGCATATCGACGCAGAAATTGGCGAGGATGAAGCAGGCGGTGATAACCAGCACCACCGTCTGGATCACCGGGAAATCGCGCGACACGATGCTCTCGTAGGCAAGCCGCCCGATGCCCGGCCAGGCAAAGACCGTCTCGACCACCACCGCGCCGGTGATCATCGTCGCGAAGAAGGCCCCCATGAAGGTCACAACCGGGATCAGGCTGTTGGAGAGCGCGTGTTTCAGGATCACCGTGGCCTCCGGCAGGCCCTTGATCCGGGCGAGCTTGATGTATTCCGAGCCCAGCGCATCGAGCATGGAGGCGCGCACCAGCCGTGTCACCGCCGCCAGCGTGAAGGTGCCCATCGTCAGCGCGGGCAGGACGTAATGCGCAGGCGTGCCGTAGCCCGAGGTGGGCAGCCAGCCCCAGTGCACGGCCACGACGTAGATCAGCACGATCCCCAGCCAGAAGGCCGGAACCGATTGGCCCAACAGGGCCACGATGCGAACGAACACGTCAACGGCACTGCCCCGCGTGATGGCGGCGACCACCCCCATGGCGATGCCCGTCACCAGCGTGAAGCCCAGCGCCACCGCGGCCAGCGACAGCGAGGCGGGCAGTCGGTCGAGCACCAGTTCCAGCGCGTCGCGTCGTCCGGCGGCGACCGATTGCCCGAAATCCCCGGTCAAGGCATTGCCGAGAAACGAGAGATATTGCTCCCAAAGCGGACGGTCGAGCCGAAGCTGCGCGATCAGAAGATCGCGATCCTCCGCGGTGGCCCCGTCGCCCAGCAGCAGCGCCACCGGATCGCCGGTCACGCGGCTCAGCAGGAAGATGGCGAGGCTCATCAGCAGAAGCGCGGCAAGCGCCTCGGCGAGACGGCCCAGGATCAGGCGGGTCATGTGATGCATTCCAAAGGCTGGGGATGGGCGGGACGCGATGCCCCGCCCGAGGGGATCATTCGGCCTTTCCGGCCCGATCGAAGTTGTAGACATAGGAGGTGTCGATCGACCAGTCGCCCACATCCGCCCCCACACCGTAAGGCTCGTTGGCCAGCACCATGAAGATCGCCCCGGCCTCGTCGCGGATATACTGGCCGATTTCGGTCAGCTTTTCCCGGCGCGCGGCACGATCCGTTTCGGCGGCAAGGCTCGCCAGCTTGGCCTCCAGCTCATCGGAGGTGAAGGAGGCGAACAGTGACCGCGTGGAGAACCCCGCCTCCACCCCGTTTTCCGGGTTGGGGAAGGGAAAACCCCGGTGCGTCATGGCGAAGTCGAGCTTGCCGCCGCCGGTCCACTCGGAACGCACGCTAGGCCAGTCGGTCGGCTCGATGGTGACGTTGATGCCGACCTCGGCGAGATAGAGCGCCGCGGCCTCGGCCATCAGCGGCAGTTCGGCACCGGGAGTGGTGGTGAAGGTTTTCATCACCATGTCGAAGCCGTTGGGATAGCCCGCCTCGGCGAGCAGCTCCTTGGCTTTCTCCGGGTCATAGGGATAGGGCGGCACGCTGTCCCAGGCAGCGACCGGCGTGTCGCCGTTGGCAACCGTCCCCTGCCCAGCGAAGAGCTCGTCGATGATCGCCTGCTTGTCGATGGCATAGTTCATCGCCTGGCGCACGCGCCGGTCGGCCCAGGGCAGTTCGGTGTTGAACCGCTCCGCGTCGGTCTGCACCACGCCGCCAAGACGGATCACCGGCGACCACGTCTTTTCCGCCGAGACGATGCGGATTCCGGCGCCTTCGAGGCCCGCGATGCTGTCGAAGTTCACCGGCGCAATATCGGCCTCGCCCGCGCGCAGCATGGCGACGCGGGTTGCCTCCTCGGGCACGGCGCGGAAGCTGATCCGCTCCCACTGGGGATCGACACGCCAATGATCGCCTTCGCGCCGGACCATGGTGATCTCGGAGCCGTCAACCGAGCGTTCCAGAACATAGGCCCCGGTGCCCACGGGCGGGGCTGTGTCCACCGCCTCGCCCTGCGCCTCGGCATAGCTCTTGCAGACGATGCCAAGCTGCTGCGCCTCCCCGAAATAGCCCGCATCAAGCAGGAAGTCCGGTGCCGAAAGATTCACCACGACCGTGAGCGCATCCGGTGCCTCCACGGTGTCGATGATCCGCCGCATCGTCGAGGCGGGGCCGGCGCGGCTGTCTTCGGCGATCAGCCGCTCGATGGAGTATTTCACATCTTCGGCCGTGACCGTCCCGCAGCTTTCGTCCGAGAACGACACGCCCGCGCGCAGGGTGAATGTCCATTTCGTTCCATCGTTCTCGACCGTCCAGCTCTCGGCAAGGCCGGGCTCGGTGTTTCCCTCGGCGTCGAGATAGACGAGGTATTCATAGACAGTATCGAGGTAGGTCTTGCGCTGACCAGACCCGCCCCATGGCGTCATCGTCTGCTCGGAAAAGGTCGGCAGCGCGACGACGAGCGTGTCGTCCTGCGCCTGCGCGATGACCGGAACAGCGATGGCGCAGGCGGCAAGGGCCGCAAGGCTTCGGCGAAAATACCCATGATCTTGCATCGTTTCCTCCCTGTTGATGCATGCTTTTTTCTAAAAGTTTCATTTGGAAACTGTATTTTTGTCAACAATTCTTTTTCAAAACTTGCCTATCGCGCAAAACTCTGGTCATTTTTGTCGACAAAAGAAGGATCGGCCCATGCGAAAGATCGACTCGCCGCGCCCTGCGAACACCACAGAGGACATCGTGTCGAAGCTGAAGGCGCGGATCTTTTCAGGCGAACTTCGCCCAGGGGCACGCCTGATCGAAACCGATCTGGCGGAGGCTTTCAGCGTGGGCCGGGGCCGTATCCGCGAGGCCTTTCGAATTCTTGTTGGCGAGGGCCACCTCGAATCCCCCGCCAATCGCGGCGTCGCGGTGCGCCGATATTCCCGAGCCGAACTTCTGGACATGGGCCGGGCCCGCGAGGTGTTGGAAAGCCTCGCGGCCCGTCTTGCCGCGGAAAAGACCCTGACCGAAGATCAGCGCCAAGCCCTTCGCGCGGCGCAAAGCCGGATGGACGCGGCCGAAGCCGCGCAAGACCTCGAGACATACAGCCGCGAGAACAGAACCTATCACACCCTGATCGAAACCATCGCCGACAATGCGCATCTGGCCGACCTGATCGAACGGGTCCGCATTCCCTATCTCGGGCTACGCCTGCCCCAGCTCTTCGCAATCGAGCAGTTGCGGCAATCCAACGAAGGCCACCGCTTCGTCACCTACGCGATACTCGCCGGGGCACCGGACGTGGCCGAGGCGGCAATGCGCAGCCACATCCGCGCGGGTAATGCTCATACGGCGGCCCTGCCCGACGATGTCTTCGAGTAGGTCAACCGGCCTCGGCGGAGATGCCAAGCTCGGCCAGAATCGCGGCGGTATCCGCTCCCAGCCCTGGCGCTGCCTTGTCGACCCCCGGCCCGTCATGGCCAAATCGGAACCCGGCGTTCAGAACCCGCGCGCCATCGGCGAGATCGAGGAACAACCCACGCTCCCGAAGCTGCTCCATCTCGAGCGCTTCGGCCAGCGGCCGCACCTTGCCTGCAGGCACACCCGCCGCAGCCAGATCCGCCTCCCAGTCCGTGGCGCTGCGCGCAGCAAACCGCTCGACCAACAGGCTCCGAAGCGCTGAGTCATGGATCATGCGCGCCTCTGGCGTGGCAAATCGCGGGTCGTCAAGCAACGCCGCGCAACCGAGTGTCCGGAATAGCCGCTCGACCTGCACCTGCTGCACGGCGCCGATCGTGATTTCCCCCTCGGCAGTGGGGAAGGTATCCGCCGTGGGCGCGCCGGAGAAACCTCGGTTCCCGGCCCGCACCGGCTGTTGACCCGCCAGGATCAACGGCATGACCACCGAGCTCATCATCACCAACGTCGCATCCAGCATCGACACGTCGATCACCTGCCCGCGCCGGCGCGGGTCACGCTCGCGTTGCAGCACGGCCGAGAGGATCGCAAAGGCCGAAAGCAGGGCCGAATATGTATCGACGATCGGCAAGCCGATGCGCTCGGCCGGTTCGCCCTCGTGCCCCGACAACAGCATCAGGCCGGACACGCTCTGGATCACCTGGTCGATAGCGGGGAAATCGCGCATCGGACCACCCTGCCCGAAGCCCGAGACCGAACAACAGATCAGCGAAGGATGCGCCTCGATCAGCGCCCCGGCACCCAACCCGAGCCGGTCGGCAACGCCGGGACGGAAGTTCTCCACGAAGACATCCGCCGAAGCGATCAGCGCCCGCGCCGCTGCGCGGCCCTCGTCGGATTTGAGGTCCAGCACCACGGATTTCTTGCCGGCATTGGCGCCCACGAAGGGCTCCGCCATCCCGCGCCGCGCCGGATCGCGGGTGTAATAGCGCATCGGGTCACCGGCGGGAGGCTCGACCTTGATGACCTCCGCGCCCAGAAGGTTCAGGAACTGCGTTGCAAGCGGACCGGCGATGACGTGGCTGAAATCTGCCACGCGGATCCCCTCGAGCGGTTTCGCCATGCCATTCTCCCCAGCCTGTCCACCGGCCCGTTAGGGGCGGCAAGCACACCAATTTGGTTTCCAAGAGAAACAGTTTGCTTCGGCCTGTCAAGGGTCCTGACGATTCGACGCATCGCTTGTGCCCGAGGCGGAGTCGACGAGCCGCCACAGCAGCTCGAACAGCATCGCGCGCTCTGCGGGCGACAATGGTGCCAGCAGTTCCTCTTGCAGCCGCGCCATGTCGCGACGCATCCGGCCGACCCGCGCTTCGCCCGCGTCCGTCAGATAAAGAGCATTGAGCCGCTTGTCCGCGGCCTCCTTCCTGCGCTCGATCAGCCCCACGCACTCGAGTTCATTGACCAGCTTGGTCAGCGCGGATTTTCTGAGCACGATGGCCTGAGCCAGGTCTTTCTGGCTCAGGCCGGGATTGATCGCGATGAGGTTGAGAACCGCCACCTCGCCGCCGGCCACCTCGTGCTCGGCGAAGAACGACTCGTTATGTTCGAGTATCCTGGATCGAAGTATGCGCGTGACGAACGAAATATCGGAATAGAGATGGCCGAGATCGAGCCTGCCCCCGGATTCTTGTGCATTCTCCATGCCACCCCACACTCATGTTTTTTCTTCGCTATGACGAAGTCTGCCCGCTTGTCAAATATGGGTGTTGACAGAAACCGGAAAAGGTTTCCATGATGAACCAAATAGAAATGTCACCAGTGCAAGGGAGGGCACGGTGCCGGTTCACGCCACCTTACAGGATGCCTTTGTTCAACGCGCCGATGGTGCGCAGCAGGACGGCGCGGCGTTGATCGGCGTGTTCGGCGAGGGCGTGCCCCTACCGCTCGTCGCAGCCCTCGGGGGGCTTGCGGTGGACATCAAGGCGCCGCCCCTGTCGGACGCGACGGACGGCCCGCACGCCGACCTCGTCGCGCGTGTGGCCGAACCATTCCTGGACCCTTTCACGACACGGTTCCTGCATCGCTTCGCCGCCGGTGCCTTCGACCGGTTCGCCACGTTGATCTTTGCACGGGATGACGTATCAGGGCTGGCCGCCTATCAATACGCGTCGGAACTGCGTCGCCAGGGGCTGATCTCGCGTTCCGGCCCGCGACTGCACCTTTGGAACCTGCTGCACACAGACAGTGCCCCGGTCGTGAGCTTCAATCGCCACGAACTCGGAAGGCTCGTTGCGCACCTGGAAGAGACCCTCGGAACCAGGCTGGACCAGGACCGGCTCTCGGGGGCCATCGAGGCAGAGAAGCGGCGCGGCGCGGCCCTCGAGGCGCTTCCCCCCGGCGGGAGCGACGCGTTTACGGTGCGCAATGCGGGCCGCTGGATGACCCCCGCCGCCCATGCCGCCTTGCTGGCCCCGTTGCCGCAGCCCTCAGGCCCGGCAATTGTGCTGCTGGGCACAGCATGCGACATCCCCGTCCTGCACGACATCTGCACCGAATTCGGGCAGGTCCGGGCCGACCTTCAGGATTACGGCCGCCGCGCGCCTCACCCAATCGACGCCGCCGATCTCCTGCGCGAGATCGCCCATGACCCGCTTTCACCAAGAGCCGCGCCGCCGTCACGCTTTACCAGGGCCCTGTTCGACGGGATCGCGGGTGCCGATCTGGTCATCGCCAGCCTCGACGCCAACGATGATTGCCTCGGCTGGGATTTGCCACTCCTGCGTGACTTCGCCACCGCCAGGGGCGCGCGGTTCGTGAACCTTGGCTTCCGCCCGTTCCGCCCCGATGCGGCGTGGCGGGAGAAGGCCCGCGCCCACATTGCGGAGGCGCTCGCATGACCTGCGCCCGCACCGCCACCGCTTATCAGCGCGACTGGCTCAAGGGCCTCAGGGCGCGGATCACCGAGGGTGCCGCCTTCGCCTTCGTCAACGCCGACACGCCGCACGAGCTGTTTCACTTCATGGATGTGCCCATGGTGACGAACCAGTGGTGGTCGGCGGTCATATCGGCCAAGCAGCTGGCACCGCATTATTTCGACCGGATGGAGGAACTCGGGTTCCATGCCCATCTGCCGCGTTATTCGAGCCTGCCCCTGATCGCGCAGATGGAAGGCGATTTCGACCGCCAGCCATGGGGCGGGTTGCCCGCCCCCGCCATCCTTTGTGCAAGAGCGAGCTCCGACGAGCATCCGCGCCTGTTTCAACGCTGGGCCGAACTCACCGGGGCGGAGCTGCACCTGCTCTCCGCGCCCGGCACGCCGGACCCGGCGCCCGACTGGTGGGTTCGCGCTCGAACCGATTGGGAAGAGCTTTACGGCACCGCCCGGCTCGACCTCATGGTGGCCGAGATGGAGCAGCTCGTCGCCGCGCTGGAACGGCTCACCGGGCGGGATTTCGACCCCAAGGGCTTCGCCGCCTACATGGCGCGGATCGACGCGCAGGAGCGGGTGCTCGACGAGGTTGCGGAGATGATCGCCGGGGCCGAGAAATGCCCTGTGGGCATCGCCGAGCAGATGCCCAACGTGATGATACCGCAATGGCATCGCGGCTCAGAATGGGCGGTGGGCCACGTTCGGTCCTTCCGCG
>Ga0180430_10001026_pt1 | contig 28725 bp, 27 predicted proteins | sample SS_ome_9_FD_132999 | JGI IMG/M metagenome (GOLD analysis project Ga0180430, IMG submission 132999) | Hypersaline lake sediment archaeal communities from the Salton Sea, California, USA - SS_1_S_2 metaG | ecosystem: Environmental > Aquatic > Non-marine Saline and Alkaline > Hypersaline >... | reverse complement strand
CGAATAGGGTCAGCGGCAGGAACAGCAGCAGGAAGACCTGCGAGGGGAACAGCATCGGATGGACTCTGACGACGGAGCGTTTCCAATACGCACCGTCGTGGCGCCCGCGATGCCCGGCTCAGCGGCTGTTCATCGCGACACACAATCGGCGCGCGGCGCGCCGGCGCCCGCAGCGGGACCCTCAGCGGCCGACGCAATGGTACTCGAAACCGAGTGCCTCCAGCGTACCCCGCTCGTAGATGTTGCGCAGGTCGACGAACACCCGGCCGCGCATGTCCTCGCGCACCCGTTCGAAATCCAGCCCGCGGTAAACGTTCCACTCCGTCAGCACGACCAGCGCGTCGGCGTCGCGCCAGGTTTCGTGCATGTCATCGCAATACTCGACCTCGGCCGGCAGGAGACCTCTTGCCTCGTGCATGCCCTGCGGATCGTGGGCACGGATACGGGCGCCCTTCTCGATCAGCGGCGGCAGGATCGACAGCGCCGGCGAATCACGCATGTCGTCGGTCTCGGGCTTGAAGGTGAGCCCCAGCACGGCGATCGTCCGTCCCGCCTCGCTGCCGCCCAGCGCCCCGCGGATCTTCTTGATCATGCGCGCCTTCTGTGCGGCGTTGACCTCGATCACGGCCTCCACGATGCGCGAGCCCGTGCCATGTTCCTGGGCGATGCGCACCAGCGCCTGGGTATCCTTGGGAAAGCAGGAACCGCCGTAACCGGGCCCGGGATGCAGGAACTTCGAGCCGATGCGCCCGTCCATGCCCATGCCCTTGGCGACCGCATGCACGTCGGCGCCGACCGCCTCGCACAGCGCCGACATCTCGTTGATGAAGCTGATCTTGGTGGCGAGGAAGGCGTTGGCGGCGTACTTGATGAGCTCCGCGCTCTCGAGCCCGGTGACCAGGATCGGCGTCTCGCGCAGGTTGAGCGGGCGATAGAGCTCGCGCAACAGGCGCTCGGCGCGCTCGCTTTCGACACCGAGCACCACGCGATCGGGGCGCATGAAGTCGGCGATCGCCGCGCCCTCGCGCAGGAACTCCGGGTTGGAGGCGACATCGAAATCGGCCTCGGCGTTCTGCTCGCGCACGATGCGTTCGACGTTGCGCGCGGTGCCGACCGGCACCGTCGACTTGTCGACGATCACCGTGTATCCCTCGAGATGCTGCGCGACCTGGCGCGCCGCTTCGTAGACGTAGCTGAGATCGGCAAAGCCCTCGCCCCGCCGGGTCGGCGTGCCGACGGCGATGAACACGAGATCCGCCCCGCGCACGGCCGGCGCGAGTTCGGTGGTGAAATTGAGCCGTCCGCCATCGACGTTGGATGCGACGAGGCGATCGAGGCCGGGCTCGTAGATCGGAATCTCCCCGTGGTTGAGGCGTTCGATCTTGTTCGCGTCGACATCGACGCAGGTCACGTCCGCACCGAATTCCGCGAAGCAGGTACCGGAGACGAGACCGACATAGCCGGTCCCGATCATCACGACGTTCATCGACTCACAGCCTCCACAGCGTCACACCGTCCGGCACTCCGGCGCGGTCGAGCCGACCCTTGACGTCTAGCACTGCGCCGCACCCGTCGACCAGGCGCTCGGTGACCGCCTGCCAGCCCTTCGCGAGGTACTCGCGATGCGGAACTGCCAGGATCACCACCCGGGCGGGCACCAGCTCGGCGGCCGGCGTGAGGTGCACACCGTACTCTTCCTCGGCCTCGTGCGCGCTGGCGAAAGGATCGTGGATCTGCACGTTGATATCGTAGCTCTCGAGTTCCTCGACGATATCGATCACGCGCGTGTTGCGCAGGTCCGGCACGTCTTCCTTGAAGGTGAACCCGAGTACGGTGACCGTCGCGCCCTTGACCACCTCGCCCTGCGCAATGAGTTCGCGGATGGCCTGCTGGGCGACGAAACGCCCCATGTCGTCGTTGATACTGCGCCCGGCGAGAATCACCTGGGGGATGTAGCCCAGCGTCGCCGCCTTGTGCGTGAGGTAATAGGGATCGACGCCGATGCAGTGGCCGCCGACCAGGCCCGGATCGAACTTGAGGAAGTTCCACTTGGTACCTGCCGCGGCGAGCACATCACGGGTGTCGATGCCCATGCGGTCGAAGATCAGTGCGAGTTCGTTCATCAGCGCGATGTTGAGGTCGCGCTGGGTGTTCTCGATGACCTTGGCCGCCTCGGCGACCTTGATGGTCGCGGCGCGGTGCACGCCCGCGGTGACGACGCTGGCGTAGACGTCGGCGACGATGTCGAGAATTTCGGGTGTCTGTCCGGAGACCACTTTCGTGATCTTGGTGAAGGTGTGCTCCTTGTCACCCGGATTGATGCGTTCGGGCGAGTAGCCGACGAAGAAATCCTTGCCGCAGGTCAGTCCCGACATGCGCTCGAGCACCGGCACACAGTCCTCCTCGGTCGCACCCGGGTAGACGGTCGACTCGTAGACCACGATGTCGCCGGCCTTGAGCTGCTTGCCGAGCGTTTCCGAGGCGCGCAGCACCGGCGTCAGGTCGGGTCGCTTGGCATGGTCGATCGGTGTCGGCACGGCGACGATGTGGAAATCCGCCGCGCGCAGGTCGTCCGGGTCGGAGGTGAAATGGATATCGCTGGCCTTGAGCTCGTCGTCTTCGACCTCGAGCGTACTGTCGTGCCCGGCGACGAGCTCGGCGATGCGCGCGGCGTTGATGTCGAAACCGACGGTACGGGTGGAGCGACCGAAGGCGACCGCGACCGGCAGGCCGACATAGCCGAGGCCGATCACGGCCACCTTTCTGCTGTGCGTGCTCATGGTATTTCGTAATACTCCTTGTACCAGGCGACGAAGTTGGCGATTCCCGTCTTGATCGGCGTGCCGGGACGGTAACCGATGTCGTCGACCAGTGCCGTGACATCGGCATAGGTGTCGGGCACGTCGCCTGGCTGCAGCGGCAACATGTTCTTGCGCGCTTCGATGCCCAGGCACTCTTCGAGCGCGCCGATGAAATCCATCAGCTCGACGGGCGAGTTGTTGCCGATGTTGTAGACGCGGTGCGGCGCCCTGCCGGTCGCGGGATCGGGCGCATCGCTGCGCCAGTCGGGATTGGCCGTGGCGACGGTGTCGATGCAGCCCATGACGCCGGCAACGATGTCGTCGACGTAGGTGAAGTCACGCCGATGGTTGCCGTAGTTGTACACATCGATGGGCTCCCCGGCGAGGATCTTGCGCGTGAACAGGAACAGCGACATGTCCGGCCTGCCCCACGGCCCGTACACGGTGAAGAAACGCAGCCCGGTCGCCGGCAGGCCGTAGAGGTGGCTGTAGGTATGCGCCATCAGCTCGTTGGCCTTTTTCGTTGCGGCGTACAGCGAGACCGGGTGATCGACGTTGTCGTGCACCGAGAACGGCATGTTCGTGTTGGCGCCGTAGACCGAACTCGACGACGCGTAGACGAGATGCTCGACGGCGTTGTGGCGACACCCTTCGAGCACGTTCATGGTGCCGACGATGTTGGCGTCGATGTACGCGTGCGGATTCTCCAGCGAGTAGCGTACGCCGGCCTGTGCCGCGAGATGCACCACGCGCTGCGGGCGCACGCTCGCGAACAACGCGGGCATGGCCTCGCGGTCCTCGATGTCGAGCTTGTGAAAGGTGAACGCCGGGTGATCGGCGAAACGGGCGAGGCGCGCTTCCTTGAGCGTGACTTCGTAATAGTCGTTCAGGTTGTCGACGCCGACCACCTCGTCGCCGCGCTCGAGCAGCTTCTCGGTCAGACGCGCGCCGATGAATCCGGCCGCGCCGGTAACCAGGATTTTCATGTTCGACATGGACGGGTGTGAGATCGCGGTATTCTACACAAGCAGTCGTCGCACTTTCGCCAAATGCTTCGCGCGCCGGGTCCGTGGCACGGACGACCGCCGCGAGCGCACCCGCACCCGCCGCGCTGCCCGCACGTGCTCTGGTTAGCGGTCGGGCCGCGCCGAGCTTTACCCGCCCCGGATGTACGCCGCGGCGAGTCGTGCACGCCTCGCCGTGCCGCGGAGCGCGGTGGTCGATCTGGTAACATGCCGCCGAGCCTGAACCGCGGGAGAAACGCCATGACCGAATCCGAAGCCGCCGGCCTCGATTCGATCTCGATCGATACCGACAACCTCTATCGAGAGGAATCCATCACCGACCTCCACGCCGCCACCATCCGGCGCCTGGTGCCGATCAAGGTGGACGGCAGCGACGACCCGTCGCGTCCTGAGCGTTACATCGGCGACACCACGCTGATGACCCAGATGGGCCCCATCCCGGTACAGTTCCCGCTCGAGGTCGAGACCCTGGCCGAGGCCTTCGAGCAGTTCCCGGAAGGCGTGCGCGGCGCGATCGAGCGGCTCAACGAGCGCGCCCGCGAGATGGCGCGCGAGGAGGCCTCGCGCATCGTCGTGCCGGGCCAGGGTGCGGCACCCGGGGTCCCGGGAGCCGGCATGCCGGGCGCAGGCATGCCTGGCGGCAAGTTCCGCCTCGAGTAACGCGGCCACGATTCGTACCTCGCCCAGCTCGCCGCGGCACACGCCGCCGGCCTGCGCTGGCGGACCACGCGGCCGCTCGGCGGCGGCTGCCGCGGGTCGCGGCGAGAGGCGCGCGGGGACGCGCACCGACCGCGGTCGGGGGAGCTCTGAGGAACCTCTGAACAAGTGAGCGAGCATGCCGGGAGGCCAGGCGCAGGTCGTTCGAGTAGCGCACTTCATGCGCGATAAATGAGCATCGCAGAACAACGCCGAACGCTGCCAGCGGGCGGCGCAGCCACGGGTTCAGGGCTTCCTCATGCAGCGCTTTCATCGACAGCACCAGGCCACCGTCCCCGCGGCCGCCAGCGCCCGTCTCGAGGTCCGCGATCTCGACGTCGAGCGCGGTGCGCGCTCACTCGTCTCCGGCCTCGCCTTCGATGCCGCGCCGGGTGCGCTGATCCAGCTCGGCGGCGCCAACGGCAGCGGCAAGACCAGCGTCATCCGAACCCTGGCCGGGCTGGTAGCGCCGGCCGCGGGCAGCGTCCATTGGCGCGGCGAGCCGATCGCCGGCAATGCGCGCTTTCACGCCGAGCTCGCCTTTGTCGGTCATTTGAGCGGCCTGTGTGGCGAACTCGATGCACGCGAGAATCTGGGCTTCCAGCTCGCGCTCGCACGCGCGCCGGCGCGCTGCACCATCGACGAGGCCCTCGCGCGCCTCGACGCGCGCCGCTTCGCCCGCCGCCCGGTCCGCCAGCTCTCGGCCGGCCAGCGTCAGCGCGTGGCGCTGGCGCGCCTCGCCCTGTTCGACTGCCCGCTGTGGATGCTGGACGAACCGTTCACCGCGCTCGATGCGGCGACCCGTGGCCAGCTCGAGTCGCTCATCGACGCCCATCTCGATGCTGACGGCACCGTCATCATCGCCACGCACCAGCTTTTCGACAGCCGCCATGCGCTGACCCTGCTCGACCTCGGGAGCACTCGCCGATGAGTATGGCAGGGGTCTTCGCCGCCGTGGTGCGCCGCGAGCTGCGCCGCGCCGCGCGCAGCCAGAGCGAAGCGCTCTACCCGCTGATCTTCTTCGTCCTCGCCGTGATCCTCTACCCGTTCGCCCTGGGACCGGACCCGGCGCTGCTGGCGCGCGTTGCCGCCGGCGTGGTGTGGGTCGCGGCGCTGCTCGCGGCGAGCCTCTCGCTCGACACCCTGTTCCGCAACGATTACGGCGATGGCTCGCTCGAGCTGGTGGTGCTTTCGGGCGCGCCGCTGGCGCTCGTCGCACTGGCCAAGGCGAGCGCGCACTGGCTGTTGTCCGGAGTGCCCATACTGCTGCTCGCGGTACCGCTCGCGCTCGCGCTCGAACTCGGCGGCACGACGCTGGTCATACTGCTCGCGAGCCTTGCGCTCGGCAGCGCCTGCATGAGCCTCATCGGCACCGCGGTCAGCGCGCTGACGGTGGGGCTGCGCGGAGGCGGTATGCTGCTGGCAATGTTGATCCTGCCGTTGTACATTCCGCTGCTCATTTTCGGCGCTGCGGCAACGTCCAACGCGGCGCTCGGGCTCGGCGCAGCGGCAGAGCTCTACTTCCTCGCCGGCCTGCTCGTACTCGCTGTCACGTTGACACCCTGGGCCACCGCGGCCGCGCTCAAGATCCGCATGGGCTGATGTTCGCTTTCCTGCACAAGTATGCCTCCCTGATGCATTTCTACCGGCTGAGCGCGCGCTGGAGCGGCTGGCTCGCGCTGGCCACGGCACTGCTGATGGCCTATGGCCTCTACGGCGGCCTGGTGACGGCGCCGGCCGACTACCAGCAGGGCGACAGCTTCCGCATCATCTACATCCACGTGCCCAGCGCCTGGATGTCGCTGTTCATCTACATGTGCATGGCGGGCGCGGGCGCCGTCGCGCTGGTGTGGAAGATCAAGCTGGCCGAGATCTGGCTGCGCGCAAGCGCCCCGCTCGGCGCGTCGTTCACCTTCCTCGCCCTGGTCACCGGCTCCATCTGGGGTAAACCGATGTGGGGTACCTGGTGGGTATGGGACGCGCGGCTGACTTCAGAGCTGATCCTGCTGTTCCTGTACGTCGGCATCATGGCGCTGGACAACGCCATCGAGGACCGGCGCACCGGCGCACGCGCGGCCGCCGTGCTGACCCTGATCGGCGTGGTCAACATCCCGATCATCCACTACTCGGTCGAGTGGTGGAGCACGTTGCACCAGGGCCCCACCGTGAGCAAGCTCGACCGGCCGTCGATCCACATCGACATGCTGATTCCCCTGCTGGTGATGGCGATCGCCTTCACCACGTTCTACTTCGCCGCCGCGCTGGCGCGCGTGCGCGGCGGCATCCTGGCCTACGACCGCAACACCAACTGGGTCCGCGAACTGGTCGGGCGCGAGGCGGCGCGCGGGCATGGCTGAGTTCCTCGCCATGGGCGGCTATGGGGCCTACGTGTGGAGCAGCTATGCGATCACGGCGCTGGTGCTGGGTATCAACGCCCTGCTCGCACGGCGCGCCGAACGGACTGCACTGCAGGCGCTGGCCCACGACCTGACCGGAGACGACGATGACGCCACGGCGTAAGCGATTGCTGATCATCTGCCTGAGCGTGGCTGGCATCGCCATCGCGGCCGGGCTGATCCTGACTGCGTTCGAGAAGAACCTGATGTATTTCTACAGCCCGACCGAAGTTGCCGAAGGTGCGGCGCCCGGGAGTCGCCCGTTCCGCCTCGGCGGCATGGTCGTCGACGGCAGCATCCTGCGCCAGCCGCAGGGCCTGGGCGTGTTCTTCACCGTCACCGACTACGCGCACGAGCGCGTGGTTTACTACGAAGGCATCCTGCCCGACCTGTTCCGCGAGGGTCAGGGCATCGTCGCCAACGGCCAGCTCAACGACACCGGCGTTTTCGTCGCCGACGAGGTGCTGGCGAAACACGACGAGAACTACATGCCGCCGGAAGTCGCCGATGCCGTCGCCGCCGGCAAGGCGCGCAGCGGTGCCGCCAGCGGCGCGCCTGCCGGGAGCCTCTGAGGATGATCGCCGAGCTCGGTCATTTCGCACTCGTGCTCGCGCTTGCCGTCGCGGTGCTGCAGACCGTCATACCGCTGGTCGGCGCGGCGCGCGGCGACCTCGTGTGGATGGCCCTGGCGCGCCCCGCCGCGCGCGTCCACTGCCTGCTGGTGGCGCTCGCCTTCGGCGCGCTGGTGTGGGCCTTCGTCGCCAACGACTTCAGCCTCGCCTACGTGGCGCAGAACTCCAATTCGGCCCTGCCGGTGTTCTACCGCGTGTCCGCGGTGTGGGGTGCGCACGAGGGCTCGCTGCTGCTGTGGGTGCTGCTGCTCGCGCTGTGGACCACCGCGGTCAGTTTCCGCAGCGGCGGCCTGCCGCCGGCCTTCGTCGCCCGCGTGCTCGCCGTGATGGGCCTGGTCAGCATCGGTTTCCTGCTGTTCACGCTGCTCACCTCGAATCCCTTCCTGCGCGAAATCCCGCCGCCGGCCAACGGCGCGGATCTGAACCCGCTCCTGCAGGACCCCGGCCTGATCATTCACCCGCCGATGCTCTACACCGGCTACGTCGGCTTTTCGGTGGCCTTCGCGTTCGCCGTCGCCGGGCTGATCGGCGGTCATCTCGACAGCGCCTGGGCACGCTGGGCGCGGCCCTGGACGCTGCTGGCGTGGGCTTTCCTGACCGTCGGCATCGCGCTCGGCAGCTGGTGGGCCTACTACGAGCTCGGTTGGGGTGGCTGGTGGTTCTGGGATCCGGTCGAGAACGCCTCGTTCATGCCCTGGCTCGTCGGCACCGCCCTCATCCACTCGCTCGCGGCGACCGAGAAACGCGACGTCTTCAAGAGCTGGACGGTGCTGCTCGCGATCGCCGCCTTCGGTCTCAGCCTGCTCGGCACCTTCCTGGTGCGCTCGGGCGTGCTGACCTCGGTCCACGCCTTCGCCACCGACCCGGCCCGCGGCGTATTCATCCTTGCCTTCCTCGGCATCATCGTTGGCGGCGCCCTCGCCCTCTACGCCTGGCGCGGCCCCGGCACGCTGCGCGGTGCGGACTATGCGCTGACCTCGCGCGAAACCTTCCTGCTCGCCAACAGCGTGCTGCTGTCGGTCGCCACGGCGACGGTGCTGCTCGGCACGCTCTACCCGCTCGCGCTCGACGCGCTGGGACTGGGCAAGATCTCGGTCGGGCCGCCCTACTTCAACGCCGTGTTCGTGCCGCTGATGGCGCCGCTGCTGGTGCTGGTCGGACTGGGCCAGGAAGCGCACTGGAGGCGCGACCACCTCGCCCGTCTCGCCCGCCCGCTGCGCTACCCGCTGATCGGTACCCTGGTCTTCGTCACTGGCGCCGTGCTCATGCTCGATCCGGGTCATCGACTCGAGGCCTGGCTGGGCCTCGCCCTCGCCACCTGGGTGGTCGCCGCCACCGCCGGCGCGGTCGTCGCGCGCTGCCGCGCACGTCGGCAACCGCTGACGGCGCTGTTCTCGCTGCCGCCGGCCTTCCTCGGCCAATGCCTCGCCCACGTCGGTTTCGCGGTCACCGTGGTCGGCGTTACGCTGGTCAGCCTGTACGGCGTCGACAAGCACGTGCGCATGGGCGTGGGCGATGTCGCCGAGCTCGCGGGCGTGCAGTTCGAGTTCGTCGGGTCGCGCGAGCTCGAGGGTCCCAATTACACCGGCACGGCGGCCCGCTTCGCGGTGCGCAGAGACGGCGTCCTGCTGACCGAGCTGGAAGCCGAGAAGCGGCTTTACACGGTCCGCGGCATGCCGATGACCGAGGCCGGCATCGCACCCGGACTCACGCGCGATCTCTACGTTGCGCTCGGCGAGTCGCTCGAGGACGGTAGTTGGAGCGTGCGCCTGTCGGCCAAGCCCTTCGTGCGCTGGTTGTGGCTGGGCGCCCTGCTGATGGCCAGCGGCGCACTGCTGGCAACCCGCGATCCGCGCTTCCGCCGTGCGCGCGCTCGTCACCCGGCGCGGCTCGCCGACGGTGCCGATGCCAACAGCGCGCGCGGCTGAGGGCGCGCCGATGCGCTACGCGCTGCCGCTGGGCCTGTTCGTGCTGGTCGTGATCCTGCTCGCCATCGGGCTCGAACTCGACCCGCGACGCGTGCCGTCACCGCTGATCGGCAAACCCCTGCCCGCCTTCGAACTCGAAACGCTGGCTGCACCGGCGAACGCGCTCACGCGCGCCGATCTCGACGGCCGCCCTTACCTGCTCAACGTGTGGGCCTCATGGTGCGTGGCCTGTCGCCAGGAGCATCCCCTGCTGGTCGAGCTGGCCCGCCGCGGCACGATCACGCTGATCGGCCTGAATTACAAGGATACGCGGGCCGACGCCACGGCCTGGCTGGCGGAGCGCGGCGATCCCTACCGGCTGAGCCTGTTCGATGCACACGGCCGGCTCGGCCTGGACCTCGGCGTGTACGGCGTGCCCGAGACGTTCTTCATCGATGCCGAGGGCGTCATTCGCCACAAGCACATCGGCCCGCTCGATGCCGCCGCGTTCGAGCGCGACATCGCGCCCCTGATCGAACGCTATGGAGACGGCACGTGAGGGCGCCGCGCACCCTGCTGCTGGCCGCGTTGCTGGCACTGACGGGGCTGTCCGCGCTGGCCGCCGACACGCCGCTGTCGTTCGACGACCCGGTGCGCCAGCAGCGATACGACGACCTGCTCGCCGAGCTGCGCTGCCTGGTGTGCCAGAACCAGTCGCTGGCCGACTCGCACGCGGACCTCGCCCAGGACCTGCGCGACGAGGTCTACCGCATGCTCGAGGAAGGCGCGAGCGACGATCAGATCCTGGACTTCATGGTCGAGCGCTACGGTGACTTCGTGCTCTACCGGCCACCGCTGCGCAGCAGTACCGTGCTGCTGTGGGGTGCGCCGCTGCTGCTCGCGCTCGTCGCCATCGGCGTCGTCATTCGCCTGGCGCGCCGCCGTGCGCCGCCGCCGGCCGCGTTGAACGACGAGGAGCGTGCCCGCCTCGCCGCCCTCGTCGCCGACGAAGATCGCGAGCAGCGCTGATGTTCCACGTCCTGCTCGGCCTGCTCGCGGCCGTCGTCGCGCTGCTCGTGTTGCTGCCCCTGCGGCGCCCGCCGGCGCCGCCCGCCGACGATCGCGAGCGCGATCACCTGCGCCGGTTCGCCGAGTTCGAGGCCGACGTCGCCGCCGGAGATATCGATGCCCGCGAGGCCGAGGCGGCGCGCGCCGAGCTGGAACGCGCAGTGGTCGATGCCACGGCACCGCGACGCCGCGAATGGCGCCGCGGCCACCGCGGCCTGCTCGTCCTGGTGGTTCTCGGCGTGCTCGCCGGCGCACTGCCGCTCTATCACCACCTCGGCACGCCGCGCGTGGCCGAGTTCGCGCTCGACAATCCCGGCGCCGATCTGGGCGAACCGCGCACCACCGTCGAATTCCTGCTCAGCGAGGTACGCCGGCAGACAGTGCGCGAGCCGGACGACCGCGAAGCCTGGGAGGTGCTCGCGCGGACCACGCTGTCGATGGGCGACTATGCCGAAGCCGTCGATGCCGCAAGCCGCGTGGTCGCGCTCGCGCCGGGCGACGACAGCGCCGCACTGCTCCTCGTCGACGCCCTCGCGATGCGCGACGGTGGGCGTTTCGGCGCCCGCGCCCGCGAGCTCGTCGACGAAGTGCTCGCGCGCGACGCGGACAACGCCACCGCGCTCGTCATCAAGGGCATCGCACTCGAACAGGAAGGCGCGCGCGACGCGGCCCTCGCGCTGTGGCAACGCGCGCTGGCCGGCCTGCCGGCCGACGCGCCATTCCGCGGCGAACTCGAATCCCTGATTGCGCGCGTCGCTCCGAACGCGGCGCCTCCCGAGACGCCGGATGCCGTTGCGATCGACGTGACGGTGCGCCTGGCGCCTGAGCTGCTCGCCACGCTGGGCAGTGCGCCCAACCCCGACGCCACGGTCTACGTGCTCGCGCGCGCCGTCGAGGGTCCGCCCGCGCCGCTCGCGGTAGCACGTCACCGGCTCGGCGAACTACCGCTGACGACCCGGCTGGACGCCGCCATGGCGATGCTGCCGGGCGCCTCCCTGGCCGATTTCGAAGCGGTCTACGTGGTCGCGCGCGTGTCTCCTTCGGGCGAGCCACGCGCGCAGCCGGGCGATCTCGAAGGGCGCAGCGCGGCCTTCGAACCGGGCCACGCGAAGCAGGTGGACATTGTCATCGATCGTGTCATCGAGTGAGCGTGCCGAGCACGCCCGGCGGCCATCGTCAAGCATCCGACGCCGCCGGCACGACACCGCTTGCGTCACTTCCTGAGGCAGCCTAATCTTGCTTTCCGCCCTCTCGCCCGGTTTCCCTGCGATGACCTACTGCCTCGCGATCAAGCTCAACGCCGGCCTCGTGTTCGTGTCGGATTCGCGTACCAACGCCGGCGTCGATCAGATCAGCACGTACTCGAAGATGCATACCTTCGGAGTCGACGGGCAGCGCCAGTTCTGCCTGCTGACGGCGGGCAACCTCGCCACCAGCCAGGCCATCGTCAACCAGCTCAAGCACGACATCGCGCAGGGCATGCCGATGTCGCTGATGACGATGAAATCGCTCGACGAGGCCGCGGACTACATCGGCCAGGTCAGCCTGATGCAGCAACAGAAAGCCGGCGGCGGCAGCGAGTTCGAAGCCAGCGTCATCTTCGGCGGCCAGATCGCCGGCTCACCCGCCGACGTCGTCCTCATTTATCCGCAGGGCAACCACATCGCGACTTCGCGTACCACGCCATTCCTTCAGATTGGCGAGAGCAAGTACGGCAAACCCATCCTCGATCGCATCATCGCGCCGGAAACCGCGCTGCACACGGCGGTACTGTGCGGGCTCGTCTCGATGGACTCGACGATGCGCTCGAACGTCACCGTCGGCCCGCCGATCGAAGTCATCGCCTACGCGAGCGACTCGCTCGTTCTCAAGAACCGGCTCATGCTCGACGAGGACAGCGACTACCTGCGCGAACTCAAGCGCAGCTGGGACCAGCGGCTCAAGGAGGCGTTCCGCTCCCTGCCGCATCCGGCCTGGGCACACGCCTGGGACCACCCGCTCGACGACCAGCCGCTGCCGCAGCAGGATCCGGGCGCGATCTCGTAAACCGCCGTCGCGGCGGGCCGCTCACTCGCGCCCGGAGCGCGGCAGGAACCAGGTCTGCTCGATAGCGTCGTGCACGGCGCCGAAATCGACCTGCAGGCCGTCGATGAACTCGTGCAAGCGCTCCCTGGCCAGGATCGCATCGATGTCCGCATCGCGCACGTGGCGCACCGCGGAGAGCGCCGCGGCGACGGCGAGTTCGTCGTTGGGCAGTGCATCGAGACTCTCCTGCACCGCGTGGATACAGTGCGCGACCGCACGCGGGAAGTACCGGTCCTGGAGCAGAAAGGTCACGACCTCGTCGGCGCGCACGCGTTCGGGAACCAGGCGGCGATACATCTGCAGCGCACTGAGTGAGCGCAACACGCTCATCCACAGCACGCTCTCGTAGGGACTCTGGCTGCCGTCGGGCACTTCGCCGCCATGCATCCAGGAGACCCAGGGAAACACGTTGGCGAGGCCGACATCGACGATGCGCGAGGTCATGTCGGCGCGCTCGATATAGCGCCCGGCGCTCAGGAACTGGTAGGCCGCATCCCGACTCATGGTGCTGTCGAGTCCACCGATGATGAACTGGCAGGCGTTGATGACATGGGTGAGGAACTCGTCGCGACCGCGCCGCGCGAGGCCGGCGTCGAGGTGATCTAGCAGGTACAGGTGCAGATCGTTGATGCCTTCCCAGGTATTGCTCGGTACGATCTCGCGCACCGTACGCGCGTTCTCGCGCGCCTGCGTCACCGACATCAGGATGGAAGTCGGGTTGGTCTTGTCGGCGAGGTAGAACTTGACCACGTTGCGTTCGTCGGCACGCGAGTAGCGCTCGGCGAACAGCTCCGTACTGCCGGTCGTCGCCAGCAGCGACTCCCAGATCAGCTTGGCCGGCCGCGGCAGGTCGAGCAGCACGTTGCCGTAGACGCCGATCATGCGCGCGCTGTTCTCGATGCGCTCGAGGTAACGTCCCAGCCAGTAAACCCGTTCGGCAACGCGTGAGAGCATCAGTCGACTATCCAGGTGTCCTTGCTGCCGCCACCCTGCGAGGAGTTGACGACATAGGAGCCCTTGACCAGCGCCACGCGGGTCAGCCCGCCGGGCGTGACGTAGTGCCGCGCACCCTGCAGCACGAAGGGCCGCAGGTCGATGTGGCGCGGTTCGATGCCGCCGGGGCACACCGTCGGACAGGTCGATAGCGAGATCAGCGGCTGGGCGACATAGTTACGCGGATTGGAGCGGATCCGCTTGGCGAACGCACGGCGCTCCCGCTCCGTCGCCGCTGGTCCGATCAACATGCCGTAACCGCCCGACTCGTTGGCCGGCTTGACGACCAGCTTGTCGAGGTTCTTGAGCACATGATCGCGCGCGGCCTTCTCGCTGCAGCGCCAGGTCTCGACGTTGGGAATGATCGGATCTTCGTCGAGGTAATAACGGATGATGTCCGGCACGTAGGTGTAGACGGCCTTGTCGTCGGCGACCCCGGCGCCGGGCGCGTTGGCCAGCGCGACCGTGCCTTTCAGCCACGCCCGCATCAGGCCCGGCACACCGAGCGCCGAGTCGGGCTCGAACACTTCCGGATCGAGGAAGAGATCGTCGATACGGCGGTAGATCACATCGACCCGCGCCGGCCCGGAGATAGTGCGCATGTACACGCAATCATCGTCGGCGACGAACAGGTCACTGCCCTCGACGAGTTCCGCGCCCATCTGTTGCGCAAGATAGGAATGCTCGAAGTAGGCCGAGTTATAGATGCCCGGTGTGAGCACCACGACCTCGGGATAGTCGAGCTTGCGCGGCGATAGCGAGGCCAGCGTATCGAACAGGTGCGTGGTGTACTCGCCGATCGGACGCATGTTCTCCTCTTCGAACAACTCGGGAAACACGCGCTTGGTGACCTTGCGGTTCTCGAGCATGTAGGACACGCCGGAAGGCACGCGCAGGTTGTCCTCGAGCACGTAGAAGGTGCCGTCGCGATCGCGTATGAGGTCGGAGCCACAGATGTGCGCCCATGCACCAAACTTGGGCTTCATGCCCGCGCAGGCTTCGCGGTAATTGCTCGACTCGAGGATCATCTCCGGCGGCACGATGCCGTCACGGAAGATCTTCTGATCGTTATAGATATCGTCGATGAAATGGTTCAGCGCGGTCAGGCGCTGGATCAGGCCCGCTTCCACGCGGTCCCAGTCCTTACCCGAAATGGTGCGCGGGATGATGTCGTAGGGCCAGGCGCGATCGATGTTGGTGCCCTGGGAATAGACCGTGAACGTGATGCCCATGGTCTTGACCGCGATCTCGGCCGCCATCTGGCGTTCGCGGATCTCCTCGGGGGTGAGGGAACGGATGTGACGGGCCACGGTCCGACCAGCCGTGCGCGGGTAGCCGGGTGAGCTGATCAGCTCATCGTAGAAGCCATCGGGATCGTAATTCTTCCAGGAGAATTTCATACAATATTAATGACCACAGGAATCAATCTTGCGCCGCTGATCGGCGAAAAGCAACCGCGAGGAGAACCGACTTGACCATCCGGGTCGCCGTCAGGCACAGCACGGAGTACCGCTTCGATCGTCTCGTCGGGCTCGCTCCCCACATTCTGCGAGTGCGCCCCGCACCGCACACGCGCACGCACATTCATGCGTATTCGCTGAACGTGGAACCGGGTGGGCATTTCATCAACTGGCAACAGGACCCTTACAACAATTATCTCGCACGCCTGGTGTTCCCCGAGCGCGCGCGTCATCTGAAAATCGATGTCGAGGTGATCGCGGACATGGTCGCGATCAACCCGTTCGATTTCTTTCTCGACGACGACGCCCAGAGCTTCCCCTTCACCTACGAAGCGGAACTCGCCGAGGACCTCGCACCCTACCTCGCGATCGACGATCGCGGCCCGCGCCTCGCCGCGTGGCTGGCCGAAGTGCCGCGCAACGCGATGCCGACCAACGACTTCCTCGTCGCCCTCAATCAGCGTCTCGAACGCGACATCGATTACATCGTGCGCTTCGAGCCCGGCGTGCAGACCTGTGACGAGACGCTGGAACTCGGCCGCGGTTCGTGCCGCGACAGCGCCTGGCTGCTGGTTCAGATCCTGCGGCATCTCGGCCTCGCCAGCCGTTTCGTCTCCGGTTACCTCGTGCAACTGGTCGAAGACGTCAAGGCACTCGACGGACCGCCCGGGCCCAGCGCCGACTTCAGCGACCTGCACGCCTGGACCGAGGTCTACCTGCCAGGCGCCGGCTGGGTGGGTCTCGATCCGACCTCGGGGCTGTTCACCGCCGAAGGCCATATCCCGCTCGCAGCGACCCCGCATTTCAGCCATGCCGCCGCCATCGAAGGGGCGACATCGCCGTGCGAAGTGACGTTCAGCTACAGCAACACCGTCGCGCGCATCCACGAGGACCCGCGCGTGACGAAGCCCTACAACGACGCGCAATGGGCGCGCATCGAAGCGCTCGGCAGGGCGGTCGACGCGCGCCTCGACGCCGGTGACGTACGCCTGACCATGGGCGGCGAACCGACGTTCGTCTCGGTCGACGACTTCGAAAGTCCGCAATGGACCATCGCCGCCGATGGTCCGGACAAGCGCCACGCCGCGGAGCTGCTGCTGGGCAAGCTGAAGGCCCACTACGCACCCGGGGGACTGGTCCATCACGGCGTCGGCAAGTGGTATCCCGGCGAACCGCTGCCGCGCTGGGCGCTCGGCATCTTCTGGCGCAGCGACGGCGAGACTCTGTGGGAAGACCCCGCCCTGCTCGCCAACCTCGCACGCGGCGCGCAACCGCTGGTCAAGGACATCGACGCGGCCTTCGCCCGCCAGCTCGGCGAACGCCTGGGTATCGCCGAGCGCTTCGTGCATACCGCCTTCGAGGACACCTACTACTACTTGTGGAAGGAGGGCACGCTCCCGGTCAACGTCGATCCGTCGGATGCGCGGCTCGCCGACCCGCTCGAGCGCGACCGCCTGCGACGCCTGTTCGACGGCGCGCTCTACCGTCCTGCCGGTTACGTGCTGCCTCTGGCACGCCGTGACGACGGGCACTGGAAGAGCGGTGAATGGCCGCTGCGCCGCGGCCACCTGTTCCTGTTACCGGGCGACTCGCCGCTCGGCCTGCGCCTGCCGCTCTCAGCCTTGCCCGCCGCTGCCGAACGGGGCGAGGAGAAGCCGCCGCCGGTCGATCCCTTCGCGCCCGCGCAGCCGCTGTTGCCGCGTCACTGGTTCGTACATGCGCCGCGCCAGCCGCACGCCGGCGCAGCGGCGCCGCCGCTGCCGGAAGCCCACGGTGCGGTGGTGCGCACCGCGCTATGCACCGAGATTCGCGATGGACGCCTGCACGTGTTCATGCCACCGCTCGAACGGCTGGCGGACTACGTCGAGCTGGTCCACGCGGTCGAAGCTACCGCTGCCGAGCTGGGTCAGCCGGTGGTAATCGAGGGCTACGAGCCGCCGCGCGACCCGCGTCTGAAGCTGTTGCAGATCACCCCCGACCCGGGTGTCATCGAGGTCAACGTACACCCGGCGACGGACTGGGACGAGATGGTGGAGACCACGACCACGCTCTACGCCATGGCGCGGGAATCCCGCCTCGCGACCGAGAAGTTCATGCTCGACGGCCGCCACACCGGCACCGGCGGCGGCAATCACGTGACCCTGGGCGGGCCCACGCCGGCCGACTCCCCACTGCTGCGACGGCCGCAGCTGCTCGCGAGCCTGGTGCGCTACTGGCAGAACCACCCCGCCCTGTCCTACCTGTTCTCGGGCCTGTTCATCGGGCCGACCAGCCAGGCGCCACGCGCCGACGAGGCACGCGACGACCGCCTGCACGAACTCGACATCGCGCTGGCGCAGATCCCCAGCGACACTGCCGAGGTCGCACCGTGGCTGGTCGACCGCGTGCTGCGCAACCAGCTCATCGACCTGACCGGCAATACGCACCGCGCGGAGTTCTGCATCGACAAGCTGTACTCGCCGGACAGCGCCAGCGGCCGCCGCGGCCTGCTCGAGTTCCGCGGCTTCGAGATGCCACCGCACGCGCGCATGAGCCTGACCCAGATGCTGCTCATTCGCGCTCTGGTCGCGCAATTCTGGGAACGTCCCTATGAGCGCAAGCTCGTACGCTGGGGCACCGAGCTGCACGATCGCTTCATGCTGCCGTGGTTCGTGTGGTCCGATTTCGGCGACGTCATCGACGATCTCAAGCGCGCCGGGTTCGCGTTCGAGCGCGACTGGTACGAGGCGTTCTTCGAGTTCCGTTTCCCGCGTTTCGGCACCATCGCGCACGACGGCATCGAGCTTACCCTGCGCACCGCGCTCGAACCCTGGCACGTACTCGGCGAGGAATCGACCGGCAGCGGTACCGCGCGCTACGTCGACTCATCGGTCGAGCGCCTGCAGGTCGAGGTCACGGGATTCGTCCCGGCGCGCTACCGCGTGACCTGTAACGGCTACCCGGTGCCGCTGCAGCCGACCGGCGTGCGTGGCAACTTCGTCGGTGGCGTGCGCTTCAAAGCGTGGGATCCACCGTCCGGCATGCATCCCACCATCGGCACCCACGACCCGCTCACCTTCGACCTCGTCGATACCTGGAACGAGCGTTCGCTGGGCGGCTGTCGCTACCACGTCTCACACCCCGGCGGGCGCAGCCACGACAGCTACCCGGTCAACGCACGCGCCGCGGAATCGCGCCGCCTGGCGCGCTTCGAGACGATTGGTCACAGCCAGGGACGACACACGTTGCGCGCCGCACCGCCGGCGCCGGACATGCCCTTCACCCTCGACCTGCGTCGCTGCGGCGCAGACTGAGAGCGGCGGCCGGGAACCGCGCCGCACGAACGCGCCGGCCGGCGCAGGCTCAGTCCTCGAGCCCGAGTGAAAAGACGTTCTCGAGATCGTGGCGCGAGTAGGCCTTGAAGGCGATCAGGGTCTCGGTGCGCTCGATGCCGCTGACGTTGACCATGCGCTCGGTCACCATCTGCGCGACGTCTTCGTTGTGCCGCACGCGCACGATCGCGATGACGTCATAGGTGCCGCCGACGGAGTAGACCTCGGCGACCTGCGGAAACCCGGCCAGCGCTTCGGCGACCTCGTTGGCGTGTCCGTGGCGGGTCTGGATGAGAATGATCGCGGTGACCATCACGGCCTCCCTCAGGCTGCGAACTCGATTCGGCATGGTAAGCCAATTCGCCGCCGACCCCGGCCACGGGCGTTTACGTTGCAATGCAGCATGCCGGTCTTGCGACGAGGTGCAATTCAATGAACCACATGGGCTCGAACGGGGACTCAACCTGTAACGGGACACCGTGCCGTGTTTCAGGGACTTGGACCAGACCTGGAGCTGGGTTACCTTACGCCGCTGTTGTCAGGAATCCGAGGCTTCCTACGACCGCATTCAGGAGTGCCGGGAGTTCGCTTCCCGCTCCGCTTGGTACTACCGACATCGAATCGGAAAGGCAGGGGAAAATATGCACATCAAGAAATATGACTTTGACTACAGCCGCCGTGTCTTCATGGACAAGGTGGCCAAGGGCGCCGGCTCCGCCGGTGTGCTCAGCGCGCTGTGGCCGCTCGCAGCGCAGACCGGCGACACCTTCAAGGCCTACCCGGAGGAGCTGACCGACATCGAGGCCTACACCAAGGGCAAGGTCAAAGTCGGCGACGTGATCAACAAGGACAACATCGACCTCGTGCAGGATCTCGTCGATCCCTTCCTGTACCAGGAAGTCACGCAGGACGGCCGCGAGTTCTTCATCCTGCCGACGCAGACCGAAATCGAGAAGATGTTCCCTCCCTTCTACCTCGATGCCACCCTGAAGAACTGGGGCCAGGCCGAGTTCGGCGCCGACGGCAACGTCTACACCAAGGACGGCAAGGCGTGGATCGGCGGCCACCCGTTCCCGGATCCGCAAACCCCGGAAGAGGTGCAGGCCAACGTGGTGCTGTCCTGGGGTCGTCACGATCAGGACATCTTCGCGATTCCGACCTACGCCCTCGATCCGGAAGGCGAGATTCAGTACAAGTACGACTTCGTGTGGGCGCAGCAGCAGGCCATCGGCCTGGTCCACCCGGACTCCGCTGCCGGTGGCCCGTACCTGCCCGGCAAAGAGGACATGCTGCGTTACCAGTCGGTCTGGTTCACCGCGCCCAACGACATCAAGGGCACGGCGTTCATGAACGAGTGGTACTACGACCAGGCGAGGTTCCCCGAGCTGTTCGGTTACCTGCCCGCGTTCAAGCGCGTGCGCCGGTTCCCGACCAACCAGCGCTTCGAGCCGCTGGTTGCCGGCATCAACCTGTTCCTGTCCGATGCCTGGGCGGCCGGCGATCCGATGCTCACCTGGGGCAACTGGAAGATCGTCCATCGCGGCCCGATGCTCGGCGCCATGCACTACAACTGGCGTCCCGACCAGGAGAACTGGGAGCATCCGACCAGCGGTGGCCCGAAGGGCACCTCCTACTACTACGTCGGCAAGTCGCTCATCCCCGAGGTCATCGTGCTCGAGGGCGAGCCGGTCGGCTTCCCGCGTGCGCCGCTGTCGAAGCGCCGTGTGTACTTCGATGCGCGTAACATCGAGTACCCGCAGGCCATTTCCTATGACCGCCGCGGCGAGATCTGGAAGTCCTTCGAGCCCGGCTTCGGCCAGTACTTCACCGGCCACGGCGATGCCGGCGTGCCGGATTACGGCAGCCACGAGAAGCGCGCCACTGACGGCCGCCTCGAGTGGAGCTGGAACTGGGTGATCTCCAACGACATCCAGTCCAAGCGCATCACGCGTTTCTGCCAGTCGGAGACCTGCCAGGGCGGCTGGGAGTCCAAGTGGGACGCCTCCGGCACGGCCGAGGACTTCATCAGCAACTACATGACGCAGTCGGCCATGCGCCGTCTCGGCACCTAGTTCGCGACGAAGCCCGAGCAAACGACCGCGGGGTGGGACACTGCCCCGCGGTTTTTTTTCGCCCGCGCCCTGGCTCCCGGTACGAACGTCACTACCGACCGGCAGCTTCGCCGGCGGCCGACAGGCAAAAGCACCGGTGGCCGGCGCGACACTATAATCAAGGCACCTGGCAGCCTACGCGGGAGCAGCAACGAGCATGAACGACCCGATCAAGCAGCGCATTCTCATCGTCGGCGGCGGCACCGCCGGTTGGATGACCGCGGCGCTCCTCGCCCAGGCGTGGGCCGGCCGCGGTATCGAGATTACGCTCCTCGAATCCAAGGCCATCGGCATCATCGGCGTGGGCGAGGGATCGACGCCCAAGATGCGCCGCTTCTTCGACCGCCTCGGCATCAGCGAAGCGCACTGGATGCCCCGCTGTAACGCCACTTACAAGTGCGGTATCCGCTTCCCCAAGTGGTCCACGCGCAAGGGCTTCCAGAGCTATTACCATCCGTTCTTCTCGCACGACGATGACGTCACGATCCGCGCGTTCTTCCAGAACGTGACTCTGCGCAGCCGAAATTTCGACGTGCACGCCCACCCTGACGCCTTCTTCGTGTCCAATTACCTCGCCCGCGGCAGGCGCGCGCCGCTGCCGGATGCGAGCACGGGTTACTCGACCGACTACGCTTACCACTTCGACGCGTCGCTCATCGGCGAGCTGCTGAAGGATTACGCAACGGATCACGGCGTGCGGCACATGGTCGACACCGTGACCGAGGTCCGCCAGCATGAGAACGGCGACATCGCCGGCGTGATGACCGAGGCGAGCGGCCTGGTCGAAGCCGATTTCTTCGTCGATTGCACCGGCTTTGCCAGCGTGCTCATCTGCAAGACGCTCGGCGTGCCGTTCCAGTCCTACAAGGACGTGCTGTTCAACGACCGCGCGGTCGCCCTGCCGACCCCGCACGATGAAGACACGCTGCCGTCGGAAACGGTCTCGACCGCACTCAAAGCCGGCTGGGTGTGGAAGATTCCGCTCACCAACCGCTTCGGCAATGGCTACGTCTACGCCTCGGACTTCCTCGACGAAGAAGGCGCAGAGCGCGAATTGCGCGAGCACCTCGGCCTGCTCGACGCCGATGTCGAAGCACGCCACCTGAGGATGCGCGTGGGGCGTGTGGCACGCAGCTGGGAACGCAACTGCCTCGCCGTCGGCCTCTCGCAGGGCTTCATGGAACCCCTCGAGGCCACCGCGCTGATGGTCGTGCAGGACACGGTCGAGACGTTCATGCAGCGCTACGAACAGGGCGGCTTCGGCGACCGCTACCGGGCGGACGTCAACGACAAGATCAACGCGATTTTCGACGGCGTGCGCAATTACATCTTCATGCATTACAAGCTGAACACACGCGACGATAGCGACTACTGGCGCGCCAACCGCGACAACGCCAACGTGCCGGCGGACGTTGCCCGGATCCTTGCCGTGTGGGACAAGGGTGGTGACCTGCTCGCCGAGCTGCGCGCGCAGGCCTCGCGCCTGGTCTACAGCCCCACGTCCTGGTACTGCATCCTGGCCGGCATGGGGCGCTTCCCACGCAGTCCGAAGAAGCCGAAGAAGAAACTCCAGGTCGTCGATCCGAAAGAAGCACAGGCCTTTTGCGAGGGCATGCTGGCGCACTTCCCCGACCATCGCGCGGCCTTGTCGGACCTCGGCGCGGCGGCCTGAGCGCCGGCCGCCCGCCGGCGCTCAGTACTGGTCGCGGAACTCCGGCATCTTCTCGCCGGGGAACCAGCGGTCGACCTCGGCCTGGTCGAACAGCGTCTGCTGGGCGTCGATGCGCCAGCCACCGTCCGTCGCCACGACCGTGTAGACCTCGAACTCGGTCAGCCCCTGGTTGTTGAATTTGTCCCGCGACTTGAGCACATTCGGCACCATCGCGCGGGCGGAGCAATCAGCGGCGCCCTCGGGCACCTGCGGCGCCCGCACGTCGATACCAAAGATGTTGACCTCACCACCCTCGTAGAAGAGCTTCTGTAGTGCCGCCCATTCGCCGCGCGACTTGCCATCGGTCATGTTCGCCGTGACGTCATCGTAAGCGTCCTCGAAGCGGTGTTCCTGCATGGCCACGAGGTAGTCGTCGACGGCCGCCGCCGCGCCCGCATCGTCATCACAGGGCGCTGCCCCCGCGCCAGCGTGGCACGCGCACAGAGCCAGTATCAGCAACAGCCTGGTTCGTATCGTCATCGCAGCCCTCCCCGGTTGCATCTCATGCCGTCGCGGGCGCCGGCTCGCGACGGCGCATGCGGACGACGAGATTGGTCGGCATCATGGTGAACGCGAGCTTCTCCTCGACGCGCCGCGCCGGATCGGCCAGTTCGATGTCGAAATTGCGGCACAGCATCGCCAGTACGGTACGGATCTGGAGCAGCGCGAGATTGCGTCCGGGACAGAAGCGTGGCCCGGTACCGAACGGCAGGAAGGTGCTGGTGTCGTGCGGGCAGCCACGCGTCTCCGCGGGGGTCAGCCAGCGCTCCGGATCGAATTCCGCCGCGTTGCCGAAATGGGCTTCCTGGTTGGCGATGCGCCGGTTGAGCATCGTGACGGCGGTACCACGCGGGATCAGGTAGCCACACAGGTCGACGTCTTCCAACGGTTCCATGGCGTTCAGCGGGGCGACCGGTTTGAGGCGCATCGCTTCGCTGTAGAAGGCCTCGACGAACGGCAGCTCGCCGGTCTGCTCGATGCGCGCCGGCAGCGCCGCGGGCGCGATGACGGCATCGACCTCCGCGCGTGCGCGCGCGTAATGCTCCGGGTGCTCGATGAAGAAATTGACGGTCCAGGCGATGGTGTTGGCCGTGGTGTCCTCGCCGGCGAGCAGCAGCGTGCACACGTTGGCGAAGATGTCGGCATCGGAGAAACCGATCCCCTCGGCCTCCTGCGCCGCGATCATCGCTTCGAGGAAGTTGGTCGGCGTGTCGTAGAGCGACCGGTCGGCTGCCATGCGCCGGCGCACGTCGGCGATGATCTCGTCGACCTGCCCCTCGAGATCGCCGAGCGCGCGGTCGAGCGCGCGATCGCGCGGCATACGCAGGTAGCGCCAATATGGAAACGGCGCATTGACGCGGAAGTTGAGCACCGGGAAGACCTTGTCCAGGTTCTGCTGGATCACCGGCCCCTGCGTCTCGAGGGTATTGAAATCGATGCCGAACGCGAGCTGCGTCGTCACGTCGACGGTGAAGCGCATCAGGTCGCGACACAGTTCGACCGGGGTCGCGTTGTCGGCCGCGCGCTGCCAGCGCCGCATGAGGCGCTCGGTGATCATGTGCAGCTGCGGGTAGAACGGTTTGAGGTGGGCCGTGTTCAATGCCAGCGCGACGATCTTGCGCTGGCGCCGCCAGTCCTCCCCCTCGGACGAGAACACGCCCTTGAGGCGCATCTCGTCGGTGCAGGCCTGCAGCGCGCGCGTGCGCCGGAACAGGTCGGGCCGCTCGCGATGCATGCGCTTGATGGCGTCCGCGTCGGAAATCACCAGGACCCGGCGCGGACCGATGCGCAGGCGATAGATCGCGCCGTACTCGTCGGCCCATTGTTCGAGCTGGCGGTGGAACTTCTCGAAGCGAAGCTCGAGCAGGTTGCCGAGCAGCGGCAACCCGGGTGGACCGGGCAGCTCGTCGAAACTGTGCAGGGGCGTCTGAACTGCGACCATCGTACAATTGCCTCGTGTGTCGTGGGGTGCTCAGGTACCTGTGAACAAGTCCGGGCCGAGCAGTTGGTTTCCGCGCTGTTCGCGTTCGAGGCGCGAAGCGCGCGTCATTGCCGGCTATTGCGAAGCTTCGCACGGCCGAAAGCGGACAGCGCGGGTGCTCGATGCCGGCTGATGACTCGTTCGGCGGTTCCTTGACCCACCACGTTCATGCTAGCAAGAATCACGCGCCACGATCGGCTCCGGCTCAGGCCGGGCAGCGCGTCCGGGCGCCGTCGCCCGCGCGGTCGACGGGCGCACGCTCGAGGCCGCCGAAACGTCGGTAGAACGCCGCGTCCGGCGGCGGCAGGGGACCGTCGGCGTTGCTCAGCACGGCCCGCGCGTAGGCGGCTGCCGGCGCCTGTACGCGGCGGTACAGCGCGCCGACCAGCGCCATGGCGTCGTGCCCGGTCCAGTCGGGCGGTAGCAGCGCGGGCGGCAGGTCGACCGTGCGCAGCAGGATGCGCCGGTACTCGTGGATCAGCAGACAGCGCAGCACGAAGGCGTCGGCGCCGGTGGGCGGGCCGTCCGCCAGCAAGCCCTCGAACGGCCGGAAGCGTGCATCGAAAGCAGCAAAGCGTGCCGCGAGCTCGTCGAGCTGCCAGGCGCCGTGCACCAGTTCGGGCAATACCGCGTCGCACGCCGTGCGTGCCCGCCACACCAGCACGCGCGAGGCGACACCGAGTTCGGTGAGCAGCTCATCGAGCGCATCCTGATCCGGCCGCGGATGCGCCAGCACGCCGTTGGCAAGGACCGCGAAGCCGAGCCAGCCGAGGCGCCGGCGCAGCTCGTCACGTACCGTGGCGTCGGTCACGGCGGGCATCACCAGCGTCCACTCGCCGTCCCAGGCCGCGTGCCCGGACGCATAGATACGCGCGGCCGCCCGTGCGTAACGGCGCTGCCCCGACGGGGTCAGCCGATAATAGCTGCGCCGGCCGCGCGGCGCGGCGAGCAGCCAGCCATCGCGCGCGAGACGGAACACCGCCGTGCGCACCTGGCCCGGATTGAGCCCGAAGCGCGCCATCACCTCGACCAGGCCGCCCAGCCACACACTACCGCCGTGCTGGGAGACGACATCGCCGAACAGCGTGACGACGAGCGAGCCGGCCCGCGGTGGCTCGGCGGCAAGAATCGCTTCGAGCCGCGCGCGCAGCCGGGCGCTCACCCCGCCTTACACCGCGCGGTCGAAATCAATGGTGACTTCGTCGCTGACCGGATGCGCCTGGCAGGTCAGCACGTAGCCGGCATCGATTTCGGCCTGGTCGAGCGCGTGGCACAGATCCATCTCGACCTCGCCCGCGGTGACGCGCGCCTTGCACGTCGCGCAGGCGCCGCCCTTGCACGCGTAGGGCAGGTCTAGCCCGGCGTCGAGCGCGGCGTCGAGCACGTTCTCGCCGTCGGGAGCGAGCTCGAGCCGGGTTTCCCGTCCGTCGAGGCGCACCGTCACCTGTGCAGTCCGGCCAGCGAATTTCTCGGCGCGCGCATGGTGGCGTTTGACCACTTCGGCGGCATCGTCGGCCGACGCGCCGAAGAGTTCATAGTGGATCCGCGATTCGTCGATACCACTGGCGCGCAGGCCGCGCGAGACTTCCGAGATCATCGCCTCCGGCCCGCACAGGAAAAACTCGTCGACCGCGGCGAGATCGAGCAGGTTGCGGCACAGCGCCGCGCCCTTGCGGTTGTCGATGCGGCCGTTGAGGATGTCCACTTCGCGATTCTCGCGGCTCAGCACGTGGATGAGCTGGAAGCGCGCCATGTAACGGTTCTTGAGACGATCGAGTTCCTCGCGGAACATGATGCTGGCCACGCTCTGGTTGCCGTAGAGCAACGTCACCTGGCTGCGCGGCTCGCTCGCCAGGATGGACTTCACGATCGAGAGGATCGGCGTGATGCCGCTACCGGCCGCGATGCACAGGTAATTGCGCTCGGCATTGGCGTCGAGCGGCGTGGTGAAGTTACCGGCCGGCGCCATTACCTCGATCACGTCACCGGCGGCAAGCGACGCGTTTGCGAAGCCCGAGAAACGTCCGCCCGGCACTGCCTTGATCGCAATCTCCAGCCGACCCTCGTCGATGCCGCTGCAGATCGAATAGGAACGCCGCACCTCTTCACCATCGATTTCGCGGCGCAGCGTGAGGTACTGCCCCTGCTGAAAGCGGAACCGCTCGGCAATCTCGTGGGGCACGTCGAAGCGCACGCATACGGCATCATCGGTGACGTGCCGTACTTGCGCGACCGGAAGCTGGAAAAACTCGTTCACAGGCATTTGAAGTAGTCGAAAGGTTCGAGACAACTGCGGCAGCGGTAGAGCGCTTTGCAGGCGGTGGAGCCGAACTCGCTGACGGGTTCGGTATCGTGGGAGCGGCAGCGCGGACAGGCGACGGCCTGCGCGTGGCCGTTCAGCACGCGTTTGTCGGAGGTCGGCTCGAGCGGCGGCGCGATACCGACTTCGAGCAGCTTGGCCCGGGCGGCCGGGCTCAGCCAGTCCGTGGTCCAGGCGGGTGCGAGGCGCGTCACGATGCGAACCTGCGTGCACTGCGCCCGATCGAGCACGGCGCGAATGTCGTCGGCAATCGTCTGCATGGCCGGGCAACCGCTGTATGTCGGCGTGATCACCACCGTCACGCCGCCGTCGTCGTCTACCGAGACGTCGCGCAGCACGCCGAGATCGGCGATGGTGAGGATCGGGATTTCGGGATCGCGCACGTCCTCGAGCAGCACCCGTACGGCGTCCGCGTCGAGCGCAACCGGTGTGCTCACCAGTTCAGCCCCGGGTAGGCACGCTGCACGAACTGCATCTCTGCGAGCAGCCGTCCCATGTGCTCGGTATGCAGACCCTCGCGCCCACCGCCAGCCTGCCAGTCAGCGGGCGGCACGCTCAGCGTCGCCGCCGCAAGATGTGCCTCGACGATTTCCCGCCACCGCGCGGCGAGCTGCTCGAGGTCGGGTGCGATCCCGGCTGCCTGCATCGCTTCATCGACCGCATCGGGCGTGCACAACTCGCCCGTGTAAGACCACAGCTCGTCGAGCGCGGCCTGGGCGCGGGCCTGACTCTCGTCGGTACCGTCGCCGAAACGCAATACCCAGTCACCGCTGCGCCTCGCGTGGTAGGCCGCTTCCTTGACCGCCTTGGCGGCAATCGCGGCGAGTTCCTCGTCGGCCGAAGCAGTCAACGCCTCGAACAGCAGCTGGTGATAGACATCCAGCAGGTACTGCCGCACCAGCGTGAAGGCGTAGTCGCCGTTGGGCAGTTCGCAGACGAGGAAGTTACCGAACTCGCGTTCGTCGCGCAGGTAGGCGAGCGCATCTTCGTCGCGGCCGCGGCCCTCGATGGCACCGGCGTGGCTGAGCAGCATGCGCGCGCGCCCGATGTGGTCGAGCGCCGTGTTGGCCATGGCGATATCTTCCTCGAGGAAGGGACTGTGACCACACCACTCGGACAAGCGCTGGCCCAGCACCAGGGCGTTGTCGCCGAGACGCAGCACGTACTGGAAATGCGCGCTGCTCACAGCTTGAGCTCCTCGGGGACGTCGTAGAAGGTCGGGTGACGATAGACCTTGTCGGCAGCCGGCTCGAAGAACGCGCCCTCGTCCTCGAACTGGCTGGCGTGGATGTCGCTCGACCGTACCACCCAGATGCTCACGCCTTCCTGACGCCGCGTGTAGGTGTCGCGCGCGGCGAGCAGCGCCTGCTCCGCATCAGCCGCGTGCAGGCTGCCGATGTGCTTGTGATCGAGACCGCGGCGGCTGCGCACGAACACTTCCCACAGCGGCAGGTGTTGCTTGCTCATCAATGTTCTCCGTTCGATCGTTCTCAGGCGGCGCGGCCGGCGGCGCGCCGGCGCTGCTTGTCGGCATGGGCGAGCATGGCCTCACGCACCCAGCCCCCCTGCTCGTGCGCCTCGCGGCGTGCGCCGATGCGCTGGCGGTTGCAGGGGCCGTTGCCGTTCAGTACGCGCTGGAACTCGTCCCAATCAATCTCGCCGAAGTCGTAATGACCGCGTTCCTCGTTCCAGCGTAGCGCGGGGTCGGGGATCTCGAGGCCGATGTGACGCGCCTGCTCGACCGTCTGGTCGACGAACTTCTGCCGCAGTTCGTCGTTGGACTGCCGTTTGATCTTCCACTGCATGGATTGCTGCGTGTGCGCGGATTCCGCGTCGTGGGGTCCGAACATCATCAACGTCGGCCACCACCAGCGCTCGAGCGCATCCTGCGCCATCGCTTTCTGCCCGGTCGAGCCGGCCGCGAGTGTCTGCATGATTTCGTAGCCCTGGCGCTGGTGGAAGCTCTCCTCCTTGCAGATCCGCACCATCGCCCGCGCGTACGGCCCGTACGACGTGCGGCACAGCGAGATCTGGTTGACGATCGCAGCACCATCGACCAGCCAGCCGATGGCGCCGACGTCGGCCCAGCTCAAGGTGGGATAGTTGAAGATGCTCGCGTACTTGGCGCGGCCGGCGAGAAGGTCATCGACCATCTGTTCACGCGAGACGCCGAGCGTTTCCGCTGCGCTGTACAGGTACAGTCCATGACCGGCTTCGTCTTGTACTTT
>Ga0180430_10001024_pt1 | contig 28769 bp, 13 predicted proteins | sample SS_ome_9_FD_132999 | JGI IMG/M metagenome (GOLD analysis project Ga0180430, IMG submission 132999) | Hypersaline lake sediment archaeal communities from the Salton Sea, California, USA - SS_1_S_2 metaG | ecosystem: Environmental > Aquatic > Non-marine Saline and Alkaline > Hypersaline >... | reverse complement strand
CGGGGAAAGGTGGAATCAGCTCAGAAAAGACGCACGAATCACCGATGCCGTCATCATCGGTGTCCTCCTGAAGTGGATTGTAGATGATGGGGCAGTTGTCGCAAGAGTCGCCGACTAGATCCAGATCGTAATCACTGGGATCCACGCAACCGGGGTCATGCTGCCCACTCCAGGTGGCGAGACAGGCAGAGATCTTGTTCCCGGCGATCATGAAACCTCCGCCAACAAGCAGCTCGTCGTCATAGATCGTAAGGGCGCTGACCGATCTGTCTACCCCTGAGCCCATGGGCGACCAGTTTCCACCATTCCAGGATGCGACCGATCTTGCCGAGACACTTCCTGCAGTCCAGAAATTGCCCCCAGCGATCAGGGTTCCGTCATAGGCTCCAAAAGCGACGACAATCCCATCGATCCCCATTCCCAACTGTGACCAGTCACTTCCATTCCAGGCCGCAATACTGTTAGCGTCCACTCCGCCTGCCTGGTCGAAGACGCCTCCGGCTATAAGTTCGCCCTCGAACACAGTGAGAGCTTCAACTCGTAGGTTCATTCCGCCGCCGATGGCTGACCAACTACTGCCGTCCCAGGAAGCTATGTGGTTGGTTGGTATGCCACCGGAGGTAAGAAACCGACCGCCCGCGATTAAGCTTCCATCATACTCAACCAGAGCGTTGACGGCGTCGGACATCCCTAACGACATATTGGACCAAACGCTACCATTCCAGGCTGCAACATAGTTTGCATCGACGCCACCGGCTTCAGTGAACCACCCGCCGGCTATCAACTGACTACCGTATACGACCAGCGCCTGCACGTGAGGGTCCGGCCCACCCATCCCTAAGCCTAGTGGCGACCAACTGCTGCCATCCCAGGCAGCGATACCCGTGGCAGCGACACCGCCTATTGAGTCGAATCTGCCCCCCGCCACAAGTTTTCCATCGTACACCGTCAGGTCCCGGACCCGTTTCGACTTCCCGGTTATTCCGGATGAGATCGATGACCAGTTGTTGCCATCCCACGAGGCAATACAGTCTGTCTGTGGAATACCGACGGTGGTGAAACTGCCGCCAACCACTAGCTCGCCGCCATAGAAGGCAAAGGTTCTTACGGTGGGCTCGGATCCACTCAGGCCTGATGCCATTGCCTCCCAACTACTCCCGTTCCAAAGTATTAGTGAGTTTGCATCTACACCCGGGGCACCCCAGAAGTGGCCACCAACAATCAGATCGCCATTATACGGGGCCAGGAGGCTAACCGACTTGTCCGTTCCAGTCAACTGCGGCCCCAGGGCGGTCCAACTGCTTCCGTTCCACGAGTGAATACATCCCACCAACTCGTCGTTAACTTCGAAACGACCACCCGCAAGCAAGTTGCCTCCATAGGTTGTCAGCACACTCACCGATGCACGGCTGCTATCATCCGGAAGTATCTTTCCCAACGGCGACCAGCTGACACCATCCCAGGAGGCGAGTGATTGAGCAGCAACTCCGTTGATGGTATCGAAGGTCCCCCCGGCGACAAGTTCACCATCGAAAACCGTCAGGGCCTCGACACTGTAGTTCGCTCCCGACCCGAATGGAGTCCAACTGATGCCATCCCAGACGGCCAAGTTGCTCGCAGCCAGTCCCCCGGCCGAATCGAACAAGCCTCCAGCAATCAGTTCGCCATCATAGACAGCCAGGGAGTATACCATAGCCAGGATTCCGTTTATTCCAAGTCCCAGCGGCGACCAATTGCTGCCGTCCCATGCGGCGACACAGTTTGCCGTCACTCCTCCGGCGGAGGAAAACCATCCACCGGCTATCAAATCACCGTCATAGACAGTCAGCGTAAGGACCCGCCAACCTATACCCGATCCCAACGGTGACCAGCTGCTGCCATCCCAGGCAGCGATCCGGTTTGCAGGCTCACCACCGGCTGTAGTAAACTGACCAGCAGCTATAAGCTTGCCGTCGTACACTTCAAGATCACTGACCCAGGCGTCCGGCCCCCCGACCCCAGATCCCAGCGACGACCAGTTACTCCCATCCCACATAGCTATGTAACTGGCAACTATGTCGCCTACGACTCTAAAGTACCCGCCCACAACCAGGTTTCCGCCATAGACGGTCGCCGCGTAAACGCCGTCGCTGGCGCCCGCGAAGGAAGGAGAGATACTGTTGTCCCAGTAAATGTCATCCGGGTGGTCATCGGCTTGATTACTCATCGATGGTTTCAGCACCGGCTCACCGGTCGTTGGATCGAACCCAAGATCGAAACCTTCCAGATCCAGAGCTCCTTCGTAGCCGGACGCAACGGCCTGCTCAACGTCGAACCTTCCACGGTCATCGACGAATTCGTCCGCACTCCTGGCGGCTGACCGCTCGGACTCGGCGCCAATTGACGCGGCAAGCAAACAGATAGCCAGAAGCCAGGTGCAATATGGTATCAAATGGTGGGGATTCGATCTCAAAGTGTATCCTCCTGCCTGCGTAGGAGTGCGGTGCAAGATGGCGGCATTTGAAGTTAATAGATGCTTGGTAGGATCAAGAATCTACTATGGCAGATTCCCGAACATTCATTCTAATATAGCGTAACTGCGCCATTTTCGCAACTTGGGGCGCCACTTGCCCTCTCAATCCCACGCTCACTCAACATTTTGTATGGCCGAATTTGTCTACAATTAGGACAGACTGGAGGGTAGCAGGCTCGGGAAGGAACGAAAACAACCGATATCTGTTGTGTAATATGGATGATCGTGGTTTATTATGATCGAGTTACTATGAATACCGCACGTACATACATTTCGGTTCTGATCCTGCTCCTGCTGGTAGCCGGCCCCTGGCTGCAAGGGGCGCAGGCGATCGTCGCTGAACAGCAATACTGCAACTGCTGTGACGGTGTTTGTACGGGCTGTTGCTGCTCAATGCCGGTAACGACAGAATCTCAGGACGACCACGATGCCTGCAGTTGCGAGTTCGAGGAAAACCCGGTGGCTCCTCCGGTCCCGGCTGAAGTCTGCGAGTCGAGAGTCACTTCTTCCGAAACTGCTCCACGGACAACCCCGACTGACTTTATACGGCCTACGCCGGCCAATGATCACCCGGTCTCTTCGGCGCCACCTCCCGAGACAGCGCCTCCACCCGCCTATATTCTCCACAGCGCCTTCCTGATCTAGCGCTCTCTTCGGTACGATAAACGTACCAACTCAGTCCAAACTCTCTCACGAAAACCTTAACGGAGAATTGTAGCTATGCTGAAAACATGGCTGGTTCTTCTTGTAGGTCTGATCCTGGCGATTCCTGGAGTCGGGGCAGCCAGCCAACAAGAAGTACTGGATTCACTCATACAATCGGCGCTCGACCGCAACCCCGAACTGTCGGCGGCGCGAAACAGTCTAGAAGCTGTTTCCAATGCGGCCCGCGGAGCTGGTGCTTTGCCGGATCCGATGCTCACGGTCGGAATCATGAATCTCCCGGCCAACTCGTTCGCCTTCGACGAGACTCCCATGTCGGGAGTGTCGGTGGGCTTCGCTCAGAAAATCCCCTGGCCGTCTAAACTGAGATCACGAACTGCTCTGGCCCGTGCCCGAATTTCTGAACACACGGCCCGAGAACAAATGGTCGAATCCCGGATTGTGCGCGAGGTTACCGAAGCATATCTGGACTACGCCTATTGGACCGGTTCGCGGCCGATCATCGAGGAACTGCTCGAGTACCTGAACGCAGCGAAAGCAATTGCACAAGAAAACTATGCCAACGGCAAGAGTTCGGCCCGGGATTTTCTGAGTGTAGCCTCGAAAGTCTCCCGCGCCGAGCTGAGACTACTCAAAGTTGAGCAACGAGGATACGCTGCCCTTTTGCAGTTGAGACGAGCCGTCGGTGACTCTTCCCTCTCCGACGCTTTGCCCGCGCTCTTGTCCGATCCCAACGACAATCAACCGGGCTCTTTCTCGATCGACGGCAGTCCCAGACTGTCCCGAAGCATGGCCGCCGTCAAGGAAGCCGAGACGAAAAGGAGATTGGCGAGAAGCGACTTCTCACCCGATCTGACTCTCGGCGTGGACTATCGTTTTCGCCAGACCCTCCCTGGTGATCCGGTAAAGGGAGCCGATTATGTGAGTTTCAAAGTTGGCCTTAGTCTACCCCTGTGGTTCTTCGCGAAGCAGAATCACAATCTGCGCTCCAGACAGCAGGCGGTCATCGCTTCCCAGGAAAGCGAGAGATCCGTCCGGGACCAGCTAGCGGCTCGACACCAGGAGCTTCTGTCAAATCTACAGTTTGTCGCTGAGAGCCTGCGGAAGTACGACAGCTCAATCATTCCCGAAACCAAAGCATCGCTGGATGCCGCAGAAGTAGCCTACGAAGTCGGCGAGGTCGATTTCAAGACCTTGCTTTCTGCCAACGCCGATGTGTTCGAGATCAACATTGAACGACTAGATCTATTGCGCCAGTATCATCGCACCCGCGCGGCTCTGAACGAACTGGTCGGCACTCCTCATGAAAGGTAGCAAAATGCGAACTATCATAGTTGCCCTGGTATGTTTAGGTGTGGGATTTGGGGCTGCGCTCGTTTTCATGCCGACATCAGCGCCCGAATCCGAGGCAACGTCGACAGGCGACGCCCAACAGTATACCTGTGGAATGCACCCGGACATCTTGTCAGACGAACCCGGCATATGTCCGATCTGTAACATGAATCTCACCCCCAAACGGGACGCCGGCACCGACGCCGGAACCATCCGAATCGATCCCACCACGCGCCAAAACATGGGGTTGGTCACCACACCCGTGAGCCATTTGAACCTAGCCACCACAGTGAGTACTTTCGGCGAGGTCTCCGTTCCTGACCCGAACGTTCATCGCGTGACGCTGAAGTTCGAGGGCTGGGTGGAGCGCCTCTTTGTCTCCGAGGAAGGCGAAGAACTGTTCCGAGGACAGCCTCTGCTCGAGATCTACTCACCCAAATTGGTGGCGGCGCAAAAGGAACTGCTGGTCGCGCTGAAGTCGCAGTCGACTCCCTCCATGCAGGCTCTTGTGGAGGGTGCCCGTCGCCGGCTTGAGAACTGGGATATATCGGAAGACCAAATCAATCAGTTGGAGGAATCGGGTGAGATCCAACGGACGCTGATCATAAGGTCACCCTCGGACGGTTTCGTAAAATCCAAGAAAGTAGTCGAGGGCGACCGAGTCTCGGCAAAGACCGTCTTGTATGAGATCATCGACCTGAGCGAAGTGTGGATCGAAGCCCGGGTCGAAGAGCTGGACCTGGCTCATATCTCAATGATGCAATCCGCGACGGCAGTAATTCCCAGTCTGTCGGGGGAGGCATTTCCGGCAGCCGTCAGCTTCATTTCCCCACAACTCGACCGCCAGGGGTATGCCGAAGTTCGGTTGGCAATCGCCAACCCGGATTTCCGACTCAAGCCCGCCATGTATGCCGAGGTGACCTTCGAGCAAGCATCGGCGCGGGAGCGGTTGGCCATTCCAAGAGCGGCGGTGATCAACTCGGGGGTCCGCCAGGTAGTGTTCGTGGCCGTCGAGGAGGACAGTTACGAACCACGCACCGTCGTCACCGGCGCTGTCGGCGAGAACGACATGATCGAAGTGATCGAGGGGTTGGGGGAAGGCGAACTAGTGGTTGTCTCGGGGCAGTTCCTGCTCGACAGTGAGTCGCGATTGAGCGAGTCGATGACTTCCGGGCATGACCATCACGCCATGACTTCGGGCAATCCCGTCGATCCCTACGACATCCACACCTGCCCAATGCCATCCCACTATCACGTCCTCAACTACGGGCCCGGTCAATGTCCCGACTGTAACATGGACCTGGTCCCAATAGCGGAGACCGACCACGCGCCGGTCTATGTCTGTCCCATGCCCGAATGCGGCACGGTCTCCGGTGAATCGGGGACATGCCCGGTATGCAATATGTTCTTGATAGAATACGAGACCGACGAACAGACCGACGAGAAGACCGAATCCACCGGTCCGCAAAGTCCCGCCGAGCATTTCGGACATGATGAGCACTCCGCAACCGAGGACGACCCGTATGATATCCACACCTGCCCGATGCCATCCCACTATCATGTTCTCAACTACGGTCCTGGTCAATGCTCCGACTGCAACATGGACCTGGTCCCGGTAAGCGAAACCGACAACGCGCCCATCTATGTCTGTCCAATGCCACGGTGCGGCCCGGCTATGAAGGAGCCGGGAGTCTGTTCGCACTGTAACATGGTCCTGGTCGAGTACCAGCCGGGAGGCTCAGATGATTAATCGCATCATAGAGCTTTCGGTGACTCACCGGTGGCTGGTGCTCTGCATAGCTGTGGTCATTCTGGTGCTGGGATTCTGGGCTGCGGACCGCATCGCTGTGGATGCCATCCCCGACCTCTCGGACGTCCAGGTGATAATCCAGGCCAACTATGCCGGACAACCGCCGCAGGTAGTCGAGGACCAGGTGACCTATCCCATCTCGACCGCCATGCTCTCGGTACCGGGTGCAGAGAATGTCCGCGGCTTCTCATATTTCGGACTCTCGTTTGTCTACGTCATTTTCGAGGATGGCACCGATATCTATTGGGCCCGAAGTCGGGTACTCGAATACCTGACTCAGATGGAAGGTCGGCTTCCGTCGGGAGCCAAACCTCAACTCGGCCCTGATGCTACCGGCGTCGGATGGGTGTATCAGTACGCCCTGGTTGACAGCAGCAACCAGTACGACCTGTCCGAACTGCGTTCTCTTCAGGATTGGTTCCTCAAGTATGAGCTGTCGGCTCTTGAGGGTGTCGCCGAAATAGCCTCGGTAGGTGGGTTTGTCAGACAGTACCAGATCGAGGTTGACCCCCGCAAGCTGGAGCATTTTGGCATTCCCCTGATGCACGTCATGTCCGCTGTGAAGAAATCGACCGGAGCGACCGGCGCTCGAATAGTCGAGATGGGTGAAACCGAATTCATGGTCCGGAGTGAGTCATATATCGGAGGCCTTGAGGACCTCCGGCGCTTGCCGGTACACAAGATGCCCGGTCAGCATCCGGTGCTGTTGTCATCGGTGGCTAATGTGCAAATGGGACCACAGATCCGTCGGGGCGTCGCCGAACTGGATGGCAAGGGCGAATCGGTCGGCGGTATCGTCGTCATGCGCTTTGGTGAAAACGCACGCGAAGTAATCGGTCGCGTCAAGGAACGCCTGGCCGAACTGCAAAGCAGCCTTCCCGACGGCGTTGAGGTACTAACCGTCTACGACCGCACCGAGTTGATCAACAGTGCCACCAGCAACCTGACCGATACCCTGCTCAAAGAGATCGGCATCGTGGTCCTGATCATCCTCCTGTTCCTGCTTCACGTGCGATCGACCCTGGTCGCGGTAATAGTCCTTCCAGCCGGCGTCGCGCTCTCGATCCTTACCATGCACCTGCTCGGCATCAACGCCAACATCATGTCGCTGGGAGGTATCGCCATTGCCATTGGGGTCATGGTCGATGCCTCGCTGGTGACAGTCGAGAACGCCCACAAACATCTGGAGAGGGACTCGGGATCAAAGTCGAGAACCGACATCATTCTCGAGGCTACCAAAGAAGTCGGACCGGCGCTGTTCTTCTCGCTTCTGATCATCACCGTGTCGTTCCTCCCCGTGCTGGTTCTTCAGGGACAGGCCGGAAGGCTGTTCAGTCCGCTTGCTTACACCAAGACTTTCGCCATGGCCGCCTCGGCGCTACTGTCGATTACAGTCGTACCAGCCCTGGTGGTTTTGGTCATGAAAGGCAGGATTCGTCCCGAACGGAACCACCCGGTTTCGCGGTTTCTTATCGCGGTTTATCGCCCCGTGATCCGTTTCACATTGAACTATCGATGGCTGGTATTGGCGATGGCTGCGATCCTTCTCGCAATCACCTATCTGCCACTCTCGAGGACCGGCTCGGAGTTTATGCCTCCCCTCTACGAAGGCGACCTGCTGTACATGCCCACCACACCTCCGGGAATGTCGGTCGACAAGGCGCGAGAACTGCTCCAGCAGACCGATCGCATAATCGCCACCTTCCCCGAAGTCGAACTGGTCTTCGGCAAGGCCGGACGAGCTGCCACCGCCACCGACCCGGCGCCCTTGACGATGCTGGAGACGACTATCCTGCTCAAACCACGGGACCAGTGGCGACCGGGCCTCACTCCCGATATGCTGATCGATTCCCTTGATGCCGCCGTGCAGTTCCCGGGCTTGACCAACTCGTGGACCATGCCTATCAGAACGCGCATCGACATGTTGGCCACCGGCATCAAGACACCGGTGGGCATCAAGATCATGGGACCGGATCTCGATAGCCTCAACAGCATTGCATCGAGAATCGAAGGCATGGTGAAAGAGATGCCCGGGATTCGCTCCGTCTACGGCGAACGAATTACCGGCGGCAACTATCTGGACATCGAGTTGGATCGTTTCAAGGCTTCAGCCTTTGGACTCACTCCGGGAGATGTCAACTCCACCCTGATGACCGCCATTGGCGGCATGACTGTCGTTGAAAACATCGAAGGCCGGGAACGGTACGGCATAAGCATCCGCTACCCTCGTGAATTGCGCGACAGCCCGGAAGCGATCGCTCGCACGCTGATTGCAGCCCCCGATGGCCGTCGGGTGCCTCTGGGACAGGTCGCTTCGATCGGCTTCTCCAAAGGTGCCGCAATGATCAAATCGGAAAACGCCCGACCTACCGCCTGGGTATTTGTCGATCTGAAGGGTATCGATGTCGGCAGTTTCGTCGAGTCGGCCCGTCAACAGGTAGCGGCGCAGGTGAATCTTCCCCCGGGGTACTCGCTGGTATGGTCCGGACAGTATCAGAGCATGCAGGAAGTGGCCGAAAAACTGACCGTAATCGTGCCCCTGGCCCTGTTTGTGATTCTGGTCCTGCTCTTTCTCCATTTCCGCAGCCTTTCGGACACGTTGATCGTCATGCTGTCACTTCCGTTCTCACTGGTGGGAGGGGTCTGGCTCATGTATCTCCTTGGGTTCAACTCCTCCGTGGCGGTTTACATTGGCTTTATTGCGCTTGCGGGCCTGGCGGCCGAAACGGGAGTAGTTATGATCGTTTATCTTAACTCCAGCCGCAAACGATTCGAGACCGAAGGTCGACTGAACAGCAACGAGGATCTTAGGGCGGCAGTGACCGAAGGTGCCGTCGAGCGCGTGCGACCGAAGATCATGACTGTCGCCACGACAATCCTGGCACTCCTTCCGGTGATGCTGGGGCACGGAATCGGTTCCGAAGTCATGCAGCGCATTGCGGCGCCGATGGTGGGGGGGATGATTTCTTCGGCGGCCCTAACTCTGATCGTTGTCCCCGCGCTGTACTTCCTGGTCCATCGAGTAAACAGCCGCGACTAGCAGCTGAAATGGGACCCGGTGCTCTTCCTGCACTCGCAGAAAGAGCATCGGGTGTATCTCAATCGATATACTTGATCCAAACCCACAGGAGTGCCAGGGGAGCGATGTAGGAGAGCAAAAGCCTCGTTATCGTGGTCGGCCAGGTGCGGGCAAAGAAATTCTGCGCCGCAAGCGCGAGGAAGACAAAGTCCACCACCGAGAGCAGGGCGATCGAAAGCTCATGACTGATTTCGGGAATCGGAAAAGCCACCGCCAGCATATTGATTATCACGTTGATCATGATGATCTGGGAGAAGACGTAAAACCCGAAGGCGTACATCTCCGCGATATTGTAGCCTATATTGCGGAAGAGAAAACGCCAGATAGTGGAAAGAACGAATACTTGCAGAAAGCGGAGGGAGTAGGAAATCCCGCTTTGCTCCAGCCACACCTGAGCGCCGACATTGCCGATTTGGTCGGCTATCCATTTGAGAAGAGGTGTGCTGGCGAACTCCACCGCCAGGGCCACGATCATATAGCGCACCGGGGCCACATAGAGCTGACGCTGACCAACCAGGTAGGCAAAGGCCACTTCCGAGGGATGCCGGAACAGCGTGACAATCGTCCGTATCAGCGAGGAATCCCACTTGGTGATCTGCGCTACTACGTCCATGAAAACGGCTCTGACCGTCAACCGGTCCTTGATAAGCTTCTGACCACACTCGTGACAGTACTTACCCTTCAGGACAGTACGGCAGTTGAGGCAAATAGACGACTCTACTGCGTTCATTTGAGTGGACTGGGAGTTGATCTCGACGGCTTCCAGAGCCCTGGCCCGATCTTCCAATGCAATCTCGTCTTATTCAGTTGGTGCCTGCAGAAAACTAGACAAAAGTAGTCGACTATGCCGGTCGGCGCAAGCCCTTATTGCCCAATCCGGGATAGATTCTAACTGCCTGCAGACCAGTCCTCGCGGAAGACTCTGTAGTCGTAGTAGTGGACGTCGGTGGTGTAGTCGGCCATGTGTTCCGGAAAACTACATACCTTCTCCCCCATCCGACGACCGCCCACCGCCTCCTGCATGTGAATTGAGGCCGGGTTGTTGACGTTGGGCGTGGCCGTCACGCAGTCGCACGAAGTGTGAGTGAAAAGATAGTCCACCAATGCTTTCTTGATCTCGACTCCGTACTTGTTGCCCCAAAAGCGTGGCATAAGTTTCACATCGGTGCCGGCGGCTCCCTCCTTGTCGGGTGATCCGAGTTTGCACTGACCGATGAGTTCGCCGGTGGACTTCAGAGAGACCGCGAGCACGCAGTCATACTCCGTTTTGGACTGATTCACAAGTTGTTCGCGTATCTGATCCGAGTCCGTTCTTAGACCCTGAGGGAAGCCGACATGTCGCATCACTTCCGGATCCGTCCAGAGCTCGAGCAACATGTTCACCACATCCTCGGAAACAGTGGCCCGTCGGATACTCAAACGTTCTGTTTCGAGGGCCCAGTCCTTGGATTCGCCACCTTCGCTAGCCATTGTCCACGTCTCCGCGTAACTCCCTATTAACGTTGCACTTAAAAAGCAAGGCAACCTCCTGTCATCGCAGAATCTGAATGCCCGTTCCGACAGCGGCTCACCGGCTTCAGCCAAAATCAAACACCAGGAGCTGGCAAAGGCAAGATTTTATCGCCCTCTACAGCCTCCCGCGGCTAACAACACGGCACAATCTGTCGATCTCTATCTATAATGAGAAGTAGCAATCTCCTTAAACATCGGTACGTCTTGCTGGGGCTGATCATGCTCCTGATTCTCGGCGTTTCGTCCGCATTTGCCGGTAACGGCACGGCTGTATGGAGAGCCAGCGGGCTGAACCAGCCGATTTCTGCAGGTTGGGATGGCTCCGGTTTCACCGCCAAGGACAGCACCCAGGCGGTGGGCGAATGGAAGATCATGGCTGGGGCTGAAGCTCCCGCTCGTGACGAGATTATTCTCGTGGGCGTCACCACTGGAAACGATGTTACCGGATTGATGCGATCAGAATCGACCTGGAGCGCCCTGCCGTTCAACCCCATGAGCAGCGTGACGCAAACATACTGGTGGGGATTCGACGTCGCCTACGAAAGCCAGAGCGGTGATGCCATGCTGGTCTACAACAATGGCACAACCGGCAATACCGGCATCTCCTACCGCATTTGGGACGGTTCCGCCTGGTCAGCCGACACCACCTTTGTGCTGCCCGTCTCGGGAGAGGTGCGGCAAATACGTATCGCTTCGTCACCGTTGGCCGATGAGATTGTACTCATCGCCAGCAACTCTTCAAGTCAAGATTTCGTGGCCGTATGGAACGGCGATGCCTGGGGTGATACGCTCACAGTTGATGCCGGAAGCGGGGATGATCGCTCGGACATCTATGTTGCCTACGAAAGTCTCACCGGCCATGCCCTCGTTATCTATGGCCAGGGCGCAGTAACACCTTACCGCCGCAAGTGGTCCGGCACCTGGTCTCCGCAGGCTCCGATAAGCGCTCCTGGATCAGCTAGTGGCAATGTTAGATGGGGCACGCTGGCTTCCGACCCCAACAGCGATAATATCGCAATGGGCGTCTTGACATACAATCAAGAGGTCTGGGGAGCGGTCTGGAACGGCGCTGCTTTCACTAGCACTGAGCTGTTTGCCAACACTACCCCAGGGACCACCTTCCCGTGTGTGGCTGTAGCATTTGAGGGTCTTTCGGGCGAGGCCATGATCGTCTACTCCGAGGCCTCCGGTTCGAAGCTCCGAACCTGGGACGGAACCTGGTCATCCGACACCGACGCCATCAATGATGGCTGGGCGATAAACACGATAATGGCGGAGACAGCCCCCGGGACCGACGAAATTATGTGGGCGATACAGGATCACAACTCCGATCTTCACATGATGCGTTGGGACGGAAGCGCCATGGATCCGGCCATTACGGTCGAGACCAATACCGGTGACACGAAAAACCAGCCGTTCCTCTTCCTCTGGGACATTGAATCGAGTTCCAATCAACCTCCCGTTTTGGCTGCAATAGGAGCTCAGGCCACAAACGAAAACGCCAACCTGAGTTTTGCTGTCAGTGCCAGTGATGTCGAGTCGACTCCGTCTCTGACGACGTCAACGCTTCCGACCGGCGCAACCTTCACTGACAACGGCGACGGAACCGGTGATTTCGACTGGACGCCTACGTTCCTGCAGTCCGGTGTCTTCAACGTCTGGTTCTACGCTACAGACGATTCAGCGGCGGTTGACAGCGAGCAGGTAGCCATCACCGTCAACGAGGCCGGCAACCAGCCGCCCATCCTGGCGGCAATCGGTGCCAAAGTAACCAATGAGACAGTAAATCTGGCTTTCACCGTCAATGCCACCGATGCCGAATCAACTCCGACCCTCTCTACCTCGTCCCTACCAACGGGCGCCACTTTTGTGGACAACGGCGATGGAAGCGGTGATTTTGACTGGACTCCGACAATTACTCAGGCGGGAGTATATAATGTAACCTTCTATGCCACCGATGACTCGGTTGTGGCCGACAGCGAAATCGTCACGATCACCGTCAACGAAAACGGCAATCTACCGCCAAATCTCGCCGCAATCGGCGCGAAATCCGTCAATGAGACAGTCAATCTAGCCTTTGGAATCAGCGCCACCGACGCCGAATCGACACCGACCCTGACGACTTCGACCCTTCCGACCGGCGCAACCTTCACTGACAACGGCGACGGTACCGGTGATTTCGACTGGACTCCAACCATAGTCCAGGCAGGTATATATAATGTGACTTTCTACGCTACCGACGACTCCGCTGCCGTCGACAGCGAACTGGTGGCAATCACCGTCAACGAAGTCGGCAACCAGCCGCCGGTTCAGGCCCTGATAGGTGCCAAGTCCGGTATCGAGTATGGAAACTTCAACTGGACCGTGACAGCTACCGACGCCGAATCGACCCCGACTTTGACTTCCTCGACTTTGCCTACGGGCGCCAGCTATGTTGACAACGGCGATGGCACCGCCGACTTCGACTGGACCCCGGTATATCCTCAAAACGGGCTTCACAATATTACGTTCTACGCCACCGATGACTCCGCGGCCGTTGACAGCGAAGTAGTAGTGATTACCGTCGATGTCGCACCCACCGACCGTATCGCCGCCTCTCCCGATTCCATCACCGTGGCCATGGGCTCGACAACTCCCTTTGCAGCTGTAGGGTATACAACCGATGACAGCGCCGCCGCCCCGGGTACAATCACCTGGAGTCTCACATCGCCGATCGGGTCCATAACTTCGTTAGGGGCCAACACCGCCTCGTTTGAGGCAACAACTGCCGGAACCGCTAAAGTAATCGCTCTCTCAAGTCTGGGAGTGGTGGATACAACCACCTTCCTGGAAGTGACACCGGGAGCCCTGGCGGTACTGACAATCAGCCCCGACTCGGTTCTGATATCAACCGATTCGACCGTGTTGTTCTCAGCTACGGGTGAAGATACCGGCGGAACCGAAGTCGACCCGGGTGTGCTGACTTGGGAGGTTTTGGGCGGCATCGGTTCTATAGACTCAACCGGACTGTTCACGCCTTCGACCGAGGGGAGTGGCCGCATTGTCGCAACTTCTTCTGTCGGTAGAATTACCGACACCAACCGGACTGTGATCGTCGAGGCCGGAGCAGCAGCTTCTTTCACCATCTCACCGGATACGGCCATTGTAGGCTTGAACGACACTATCCAGTTCGCGGTAGTAGCCACGGATGCAGCCGATGTTGACATCGCAGTGTCCGACGTGGTCTGGACAGCCCTTGGCTGGGTGGGCGATGTCGACTCCACCGGCAAGTTCGTACCCAAATCACCTGGATTCGGCCGCATGATCGCCTCCAGCGAGATGCTCGGCCTGGCCGACACCAGTGATGCCATCTTTGTCGAAGCCCTGGATGTGTCTGCTATCTCTCTGGGCACAAGCTACGCCCGTCCCGACCAGACCCAGGTACCGTTGCTGGCTTTCAGAATCAAAAACTACTTCGTGGAGTCCAAAGAGATATCCGGCATCACCGTTCGCACTGCTTTTACCGGCGCCGGCACCGACGCCCAGATGCGCGGCAATGTCGACAGTCTCGGCTTATACCGTGACACCGACGGTGATTCGCTCTTGACCGCACTCGATGATCTGGTGGGCATGCATCCGCTCATCGGAAACACAGTGAGCTACAACTTCGCGCCGATAACCCTGGCCTCGGAAGCCGGCCAGACTTTCCTTCTGGGAGCCCGGGTTTCGGATTCTCCTCGCGACGGCGACTCGCTCGATCTCTTTTTCAATCCGAATACCGACATAATCCGCACCGACGATACCCTGATTTCCGGACCCGACAGCCTGAACTCACTCGGCGTGGCCATAATCGATGGAATGATCGCCGGCCAGGTTTCGCTCCACGCCGGAGAGGCCGACACGTTGCGCCCCGGCGATTCGCTGTACCTGGTGGCTGCGATCGATATCCCCCGAAACGGGTATGACTCGGATATTCTGGAGGCAATCGCCCTTAGGAACTTCGGCACCGCCGATGCCAACGATCTCGACTCGCTGTCTCTCTTCCGCGACAACGGAAACCTCGCCTGGGACGGTACAGCGACTGAGACTTTTGCGGGGAGCCTGGTCTACACCGGTGGATTGTGGATGCTGACCGGGCTGAGCCAATCGCTCCCCGATACTTCCACTCGCTTCTTTGTAACGGCGGCTCCGACCGACTATCCCGGCAACGGCACGACCCTCTCGCTGGGTCTGCCGGTCAGCGGGTTGAGTTTTGCCTCGGGCAATGATGGCCCGATCGATCTGCCCTTGCCTCCCGTCGACACTGCCGTGATCGCCGTCGAGGAGCAGGTCTCGGTCACGGCGTCTGTCATGCCGGGAGGAAGAGTATCACCGGACAACAGTATTATCCCGATCACCAGTTTTACCGTCACCAACACCGCCGCCAGTATCAGAACCGTCGACAGTATAATCGTGACGTCATTCGCCGCCGATCCTCGAGGAGCCTCTCAATCCGATTTGGACAGCCAATTCGAAGCTGTCTATCTGTATGATGATCTCGATGGCCGTCCCACAACTTTAGGAGCATCCGATACCGTTATCGCATCCGGTACATTCTCGAACGGCAGATTCAAGGCGGCGAAATCCGGCCTGAGTCTTCCGGCCCTGGGAGAGAGTCGATCGTTCACTCTGGCCGCGAAACTGGATTCACGCCGTGTCCGCGACGGCAACAGCATCAATCTAGGCCTCTCCGGACCGAATGCCATATACCTCGCGGGAGGCCATTCAGTCACTGGCAGTTCTCCGATTAAGGGCTCCGACCTGGTCGTCGATCGCTTCGCTGCCGGCGAGATATCGGTCACGGCGCAATCGGTCGTTTCCCATTTCGGCGGTCAGACAGATCAAGTTGTTTTCCAGTTTAAACTGCCGGCTAACGGCTACGCCTCCGATGTTCTCAGTCGCCTTGTATTCGACTGGACCGGCACCCTGCAGCCGACCGGTGCTGTCGATGCCCTCAAGCTTTGGTCAGACGCAACCGGAGACGGACTAACCGACGACGATGTTCTGCTCGGCAGTTTGAGTCGATCCGGCCGCCAATATGTGCTCAACAGCATTTCCCAAACTGTCGCCGGCTCCGGGCAAATGTTCCTGGTAACAATTGATATATCCACGACCAACTTTGAAGGTGGCACACTGCTGCTTTCGATTCCAACCGGCGGTATACTCTATGAGTCCGGCATGTCGGGCCCCGACGACACCGAGATAAGTATGTCCGAGCAGCATCTGATCGTATCCTCGGACCGCGTGACTGCCATTTCGTTGCCGGTTCCTTCCAGCGTCGTCGCGCCCGGCAGCAGCAATAACCAGATCATGACTTTTGCTCTCTACAACGGCTATGTCGACTCCGACAAAACGCTTTCTTCGATTCGCTTCACCAACGTTTCGCGCAGTCCCCTTGATGTCTCATTCACGAACGACGAGCTGGGACAGGTCGCCCTCTATCTCGATGCCGACGGCAGCCGCGATTGGTCCGGCGATCCTCTAGTCGCTACCGGCCGGTTCGCTGATCAGCACCTCCGATTCGACGGCCTGGATATCACCCTCCCCGCCGAATCACTCTCCTATTTCTTTGTCCTCGCTGACCTGCCGATGAACGTTGCCGATGGGGACAGTCTCGAAATCGAAATCTCTGAGGCCTCCGACCTGGTCTTCTCAGGAAGTGTGAGCCTCAACGGCAATATGCCGATATCGGGCGGCAATCATATCGAAATCGACGGTTCTGTAGTCGGTCAGTACGAAGTGATTGATGTCGCCTCACGAAGTCTGTCCCCGGGAGATACTTCAGTCCCGATTATGGCCTTCCGCCCTGCGACCAACGGCTACCTGGAGGACACTCTCCAGACCGTCATAATGGAGAACAGCCTGTCTGCAGACACGAGCGATCTCGAGACACTCGAACTCTGGCGCGACGCCAATGACGATGATGTCTGGCAAAGTAGCGATCAGTATCTCGGTGCGTTCAGTTATGCCTCGTCGAGCTGGTCGGTGGGCGGCCTCGATCTTCCGTTGGGAGCTGTGGCGCCGACCTTGTTCGTGACCTGCGATGTTTCCAGCACCGCCAGCCCCAGTGCCACCGTTAGAGCGAGAATTCCGGAGATGGGTTGCCTGTACAGCTCGGCCAACGACGGACCGCGCGATGGCGAGCTCATCGGTACCGGAACCTTCACGGTGTCAACTTCCGGTTTGAGATTGGCCCTGGAGCCTCTCTCTCCGACCTACTCGGTCGGCCAGTCCATCAGCGTGGCGGCAACGGTCTACAATATATCGGGTACTCCCCTGGACAGCGTCCTGGCGGAAGTGGTGACGGTGTCGAACGATACCATCGTATCGGTGCAGAGTCTGCCTTCGTCGTGGCTAACGATCCCCGCCAATGACTCCACGCTCTTTGAGTTTGACTACCTGGCTGTGTCGACCGGATCCCTCTATTGGAGTCTGAGAGCCGTCTCCAAAGTCGATTCCGACACGTCGGCTGTTATGTCAACACCGACCGTGGACATTCAGGACATACCTTCGCCGGTAGAAGTCACGTTGCTCAACTCGATTCCCACGGCCGTCTCACGAGGCCAGGCAAACGTATTCCCGCTGAGCATTTCCGTACAGAACACCGATACCAGTATCTCCGCTGCTGCCGTGAAGATCGACTCTCTCACGCTCTCGGTAAAGGACGCCTCCGGATCACCTCAATCGGCCGACGATATCTTCTCCCGAGTTGTCCTTTCCACCCAGTATGCAAACCTGGTCGTTTTGGAGAGCCTTCCGGACCAATCCGATGTTGCTCTGCCGCTGCCAGAACCGGTTGAGATCTCACCCGGTACGCAACGGATTCTGTCCCTCCTGGTCGACATCGACAGTCTGGCATCGGCCAACGAGTTCCTTCTGTCTCTGGAAGCTTCTACCTCCCTGGCCGTCTCCGATGTCAATACCGATGATATCGTCACGGTCAATTCGTCGCAGGGATTTCCCATAAGCACTGCCTCTTGCCGAATTGAGGATCCCTCCAGCCACGTGGCACTCTCGGCCCAGGAAAGTACTGACCGCGACATCAACAAAGGCCAGGAGAACGTACCGATTCTTAGCCTCGGCGTGCGGCATCCCGGGGGAAGCAGCGAATCGCAGATTCAGGTTAGCGAAATCGGCCTGTCGCTTGTAGGGTCGCTCGGTGATACCGTCGAAGCAGAGACCGTCATCTCCCATCTTCGAGTACAGACCGAGCAGCTGGTCCTGGGAGAAATCTCCGGCACCAAATTGGACACCACCCACCCGGTGGTTACCCTGAGTTCTCCGATTACTCTCAGCCCCGGCGATGATATTGAGATCCAGATCACGGCGAGCATTGTGACCGGCACCTCCGCAACCGAGTTCCGGGCTGTCATTCCGGACAGCAGTCACTTCCTGGCCAGAGAACTCAGTTCCGGGTCCTCGGTGTGGGTCACTACCGATACCGCCGCGCTGGCGACCGGATCGGTCTTCCCGGTCGAGTCAGGCGAGTTTACTCTCAGACTGGCCGCGGTCCCTCCGAAGATCTGCGTTGAATCGGTGTCTCCGCCCTCGCTCGTAGCCGGCGTCGATGCCGCAGCTCTGGTGAGTGCATCGATCTCATACGAGGCCGCCGCGAACTCCTCACCGGTCACCGTAGAAGCCCTGGGCGTGCGCTTTGTCGATTCCCTGGGGATAGGCCTCGACCCCAACCTTCTGTTCGATCGAATCGGATACGCATTAGACGGTGGTTCGCCGACATACCAGAGTTTCATCGAGTTATCATCCGGACAGACTATTTTCAGACTGGGAGACGACGGGCTGACACTCGACAGGGGCGAGCAAGCCAACTTGATTCTAGTGGCCGATCTTGAGGCGCAACCTGTGTACGACCTTTTTGTGATCGAGATCGCCCAGCTTTCGAATCTCTCGGTGCACGACGCCACCGACACCTCACAGACTCTGGCCGCCGAGGCGATCGATACCTGCTCGGCGACGATTCCTCTCGTCTCAGGACAGACCATCATCGTACTCCCGGCGGGCAGACCGACATTAGAGCCGGAGAATCTGCCGACCCAGATAGCTTACGCAGGTGCGTCAGATGTGTTGTGGACGGCTCTGCAGTTTGACTACTCCAGCCAAGAGGCTCTTGGTGACATTCTGTTCGAAGGGCTTTCCGCCCGCATCCAGCGTCGGACTGCCGACGGACTGGGGAGTGCAACTGGTGTCCTCCCGTTCGAGTATGTCAGCCTCTATCTTGATAACGACCTGATTGCGATAGACTCCACCTACGAAGGTGGCCTGCTCAACTGGGTGCCGTCTGAGGAGCTTGTGATCACGTCCGGATTCGAAGGGCTGTTGCTGGTCAAGGCGGGCATCTCCGGCGATGCCGCCGAAGGCAACTTCGCCATCCAGTTCGAGGATTCGACCTTCATGCAACTGAGCGATCTGGAACTGGGTGGTACGATAGTCCCGATGCTCGTATCAGCCTCCTATCCCTGGTCTTCTTCGGATATCAGCATTTCCAAAGCCTCGTTGGGCGAGTCGTTCACCAACTATCCCAATCCTTTCCGCCCCAACTCTGGCGAGAAGACGACCATTGGCTATGTGCTTCCCGAGGACGCCCATGTAACTATCGAGCTGTACACGATTACCGGCGAGCTGGTGAAGACAGTCGTCGACAACGCTTTCCGTAGCGCCGGAGCCCATCAGGATGACCGCTGGAACGGAGTCAACGGCGTGGGACTGGACGTCATTACCGGAACCTACTTCTGCCGTATCTCGGCCAAGTACTCCTCCGGTCGTGAGGAATCATTCAAGCGTAAGATTGCGGTGGTGCGATAATGCGTAAACACCATCTATACATACTCGCGATGTTGCTGATCCTGGCCCTGCCGGTAGCGGCCCAGGAAGGAGGCACCGAGTCCCCGTTCAACCTGGGTGCCGGCGCTCGTGAGCTTTCTCTGGGAAGTTCAGCGATTGCCAGGAGCAGCTATGCCACGGCGCCCGCCTGGAATCCTTCGCGACTGGTATCTGCCGAGCAGATTTCGCTGAGCGCTTTCCACACCAATCTGTACGAAACCGACGTTGCCTATCAGTATGTTGGCATGGCCCTGCCGACCATGGATTTCGGTTCTTTCGGCGTTGGACTCTACCGCCTGGGTATATCCGGCATTGAAGAGCGCGACCAGAACAACGTTCTACAAGGTCACACTCAGGATAGTCGCCTTGCGGTCTACATGGCCTATGCTCGAAGGGTTGCCGAGTACGACATCGGTGTCTCCGCTACCATGGAGTACCACACCCTGGGCGATTTCTCGGCGACTTCGTCACCCGGAGTCAATCTCTCCCTCACGCGCGCTTTTGGATCCGGTCCCGATTGGTTCGACAACTTCACGGTGTCCCTTAACGGCCGTAACCTGGCATCACCGACGTTGGTCCTCGATCAAACCGAAGTGAGATACCCGTCCGTTTGGGATGCATCAGCCTCGCTTACCTTGCTACCCAATCCGAGTTGGAATCACAGCCTGAGTGTTTCCTCCAGATTCTATCGTTCCGAAAACCTGGGTCTCAGGACGGCACTGGGACTTGAATACAGCATCCTGGAGACGATGTATATTCGCGGCGGCGCCAACGATGGCCACCTCGCGGGCGGCATCGGCCTGAGCTGGCTGGGAATCGAATTCGACTATGCCCTGGTGGGACGTGATCTGGGTAGCTTGCACATGTTCTCCCTAACAACATCTTTCGGCACTCCGGTGAGTGTCCGTCGTCAACGGCGAATCGACGACCGCGAGAAGGAGTTCAACCGCCGCATGAGTCAGCAGCTGGAGCAGCAGAACCTCACTCTGGTGAAGGAACTAGTGGCCGAAGGACGCGCTGCCATGGATCGTGAGGACTGGCAACAGGCTGAAGTGGTTCTCGACCGAGCCTCTTTCCTGGCTACGGGCACCGAGTTTGACAATGCCGAAATCGAACGTCTGCGTCGTGAAGTTGGTCACAAGCTCTACGAATGGGAACGCGCGACCCGGTTGACGGCTCTGCTCGATTCTGCAACTACCAAGGCGCAGCACAAGGATTATCTCGCGTCGCGATACTTTGCCTCCCTGGCGGTCGATGAGTTCCCCGACTCCGAGGAAGCCAATCGATTGCTGAGAGAGGCCCAATATCGAATAGATACTCAGGCCGAAGAAGAAAGAGATCTAGCGGCCAAACTGAATACCATCGACTCGTTGCTGGGATACGGCAACATCGACCAGGCACGCTACCTGGCCGAAGCTCTGGCCGAGAACGCCTCTGAACACGAAGGGGTGCGCTCGGCGCTACGTCGCACGCAGTTGGAGTGGTGGCGTCGCGAGGCCTCCGAATCGTTTGCATCGCAAGATTACGAAACTGTCGCGGCATCCCTGGATTCGATGGATCTGATCTTCCCCGACAACTTCTGGAGCGCCGACTACCGCGGGAGGCTACGCGCAGCGTTGCAGGCCAGGGCCGAGCCGGCTGTTGACGAATCTCCCGAGACTGCACAGGCCCCGGTGCTCGAAGGCAAACTCAAAGAAGAAGTCGAGGCACTCTACAAATCGGCCCAGCAGTCATTTGAGAACGGTCAGCTTGACCGAGCGATCGCGTCCTGGGAGCGAATCGAGAATATCACGCCCAACTACAAGTCGGTGCGGGACTACTTGACCGAAGCATACAAGTACGTTGGAATCGAGCTATACGGCAGCAACGAACTGGCCGGCGCCATCGAGATCTGGGAGAAGGCAATCGAACTTCGACCGGAGAGAACCGAGATTCTCAACTATCTCAACCGAGCCAAGAGTGAGCTTACCAAACTGAGGCAATTGAGCTATGACCAGTGACAGCAATAACTCGAAAGAGCGAGCCTGGCCGGATACGCATCGCTACCGGCGATCAATACGGCGGGAGTTCACCCTGTATGTATCGATCGCGGTCGTGCTGATCATGTCCATCACCGGTTATGTGATTACCGATCAGTACGTCAAGACCGTCAGCGACAGCGTTGTCAGCGGATTGCTCGGGCAAGCCCGATCGTTTGCCAATTCCGCCGGAAAACATATGCTCCTGGCCGAAGGCCCGGATCAACTTATGCTCAACAACCTCTGCCGCAAGCTGACCGTAGGCAGCGATGACTGGTACTGGGCCGGGGTAACTACCAAAGACAGCCTTTTCTGCGCCCACACCAACATGCAACTGGTGGTGACGGGTCAGGCCGTTAAGACCGGCACGGAAAAACTGGACCACACATCGGCAAGATCCGGTGAAGCCATCTGGAGCCAGAACGACACGATGGTGGTGATCGTGCCGATCCTGGAAAGCGGCGCTCATCTCGGCTACCTGGCTGCAGGAGCCTCGTCGGGACGTATCGCCAGCGCCCGTAATCGGTCGATCGTCACGGTCGCCTCGATTACGGCGATCATGATCCTGCTGGGACTTCCTCTTACGACCTGGATAGTCCAGCGACGACTGCGGCCCATTACGGTCATGACCCAACGTCTCAAGGATGTCAGCATCGACAACCTGTCGTTTGATCTTGGCATCGAGTCCCGCAACGAACTGGGCTACCTCGCGGAAACCCTCAACGTGATGGGTGACCGACTGCACGTAGCTCAAAAGCGCCTGGTGGAACAGGAACGAATCGAGCGCGAACTGGAGATCGCACGTGAGATCCAGGCCAAGCTGCTGCCCCGCGAGTGCCCGGTCGACTATCGCTTCGAAGTCGACGCCGCTTATAGGAGCGCCATGGAAGTCGGCGGCGACTATTATGACTTCCTCGAGCTCGACGACAACAATCTCGGACTGCTGGTGGCCGACGTTAGCGGTAAATCTCTTCCCGGCATGCTCGTAATGCTGCTCACCCGCGACATTGTTCGAGCCACCGCTAGCAACGTGCACGATCCCTTGACCATGCTCAAGGAGGTCAATCGGCAGCTCAAGTCGGAAATCAAGCAAGGAATGTTCGTGACCATGTTCTACGGTGTCCTGGAGAAGGACTCCGGTCTCTTCAGGTTTGCCTCCGCCGGTCACAATCCGCTGATCGTCGTTCGCGGCGCCAACCACAGGTTTGAGTCACTCACAACCAAGGGATATCCCCTGGGGCTCATGCCGCCCGCCGCCTTTGATCAGCGATTGGAACCCGGCCAACTCAGTCTGAATGCCAGCGACTGGATTGTCCAATACAGCGACGGAATCAACGAAGCCCACAGTCTAAGTAACGAAATGTACGGTATGGAAAGATTCATGGACGCAATTCGCAAAAACGTCGACGGCTCCGCCGGCAATATGACCGATGCCTGCATGGAGGACCTTCAGCAGTTTGTCGGTACGGCTCCACAGTTCGACGACATCACGCTCGTGACGATGAAGTGGGTGGGCGAGGCGAGTCAGAACCATAGTGTAAAGATGAACGCTGAAGCCTATGAACGCTAATCCAGACATCAAACGTGCGCCTTCGGCAGTGATCGCGGTGTCGGAGGAACTCAGCAAGTCGGCCAGGGACCGATTCTCGGCCGAACTGAAGGAGATCCTGGCTGCAGCACCCGAACAAGTGTCGCTCGATTGCACGCGACTAACGCAAGTTGCCTCAAGCCACATACAGTACCTGTGGGAAGCTCATGAAGCTTGCGCTCGTTCGCGCGTGCGCTTGGTTCTGACGCATGTGCCACGCGGATTGTGGAGAGTTTTGCAGGTACTCGACCTGGCCCATCTCTTCTCCTCCGACTCAGAGTCTCAAAAGAGCAGGTTCGAAACCGAGTTCGTCTCCGGCGAGAGCGGGATAAGCGACGCCATGGCGCTGTTCACGCATTATCTGGAGGACAAGGCTTTGCCCGAGACAACTGAGTTCGACCTCAGGGCGCTGTTTTACGAAGTGGCGTCGAATATCCGCTTCCACAGCGACGCACACGAGAGCTTGCCGGTGAAGTTTTTCGCCGAGATCGCCGACAACAGAATTGAGATGGTTTTTCGTGATATGGGATCAGAATTTGACCCAACGGCCGCAGCATCGGAGATAGATATGCAGGAAGCAGCCCAAAAGGGGCAAACTCGCGGATTTGGTCTCCTTATGATTCGCAAGCTGGCGGACAAAGTCGAATATCGACGAATCGAGGGAACCACCAACGAACTGATACTGAGCAAGAGATTGGACGGCTAGAATGGCAAACTCCCCCTTCAAAACCCAGTGGCTTCGCGACGACACTCTGCTGGTCAATCCCGGGACCATGCTTGACGCCGACAATGCTCCGGAAATGGTCGAGCTCATTTCAAACACTGCCCAGGAGCCCAACAGGTTCGTGATCCTGGATATGAGGGAGTTGGAGTTCATTTCCTCCGCCGGAGTAGGATCAATTCTCGGGACAGTCGAGATGCTGCGACAAAACGGCGGCGACATCATACTATGCAATATGTCACCCACCATAGAACATGTGTTCCGTGTATTGGACCTGTTGGAATACCTATCCGTTCGCTCCACCCGCGACGAAGCTTTGACAGCCTGTCATTCCTAGGGAGCTACTCGTGAGCAATATGTCCGACACCGTGAAGTTCGCCCTGCCTCAAAAGATCGAGGCCCTCCAGGATGCCAAACGAGGCCTGGCTCTCGACGCTATCCTGAGTCTGGCTGAGGACTTCGCCGGGAGACCGGATTTCGACCGCACGGTCGAGCTCACCCTTCTTTCAGTCAGTGGGCAGTTAACAACCCCCGACGCCTTCCTGTATCTCGCAGAAACGCGCAGACTCGAGGACAGCTCATTTGCCGGCTCCGGCCGATTCAAGGACAATACGCCGCTGCAGGAACTGATCACCGGCTCCGTGTTTGACCACGTGGCAAAACCCCACATAGAAATCGTTCACGTTGCCACCGAAATGCGACGGGACTCGGCTCTTGCAAGAGAGCTTCACGAACTCGACCTCGAAGTTCTGGTACCGCTTAAAAGCCAGAAGACCGTATACGGAGTTTTGGGGCTTGGACGGAAAGTTACCGGCAAAAGCCACACTCAAGCTGACCTGGATCTCCTGCAATGGTTGGTCCGAAGTGTCACACCGTTATTGGTCAATGCCCGGATGTTTGCAGATATCGACTCACTGAAGTCGTGGTATGCCGACCTCCTCAACAGCATTCAGCAGAGCGTTCTCGTCTTTGACAAACAACTCAGACTGAAAATGATGAACGTAGCCGCCCTGCGACTCTTGGAGTCAGTGCGCCAGGGACCCATCCAAACCGATGACCACCGCAACCTCTCTTTCGAAGAGATCTTCACCCCCCGAGAGTTTCCCAACTGGGTCAGACCACTGAGGAGTTTGTTGACCTCTGGCGGTGGAGCTTTGGGTCAGACGCTCAGAGCGGTAACTCCGGAAGACGAGAGGGCCTTTAACGCTAGAATCGCCTTCAGTACAGGCGCCCACAGCGACAGCAGTGATGTCATCCTTTCGCTGGACGATGTAACCGATCAACGCAAGGCCGAAGTACGAATGTTCAATCTCGAAAGAAAGGCCGAGCGCGGTACCATGGCCTCTTCGATTGCCCACGAGATGAACAACTATCTGGGGATGATTCTGGCCGGCGTCGAGATGTCACAGCTTCACATTTCAAAAGGCAACACCGACAAAGCTGAAGGACAGCTGGAAAAGGCCAGGGAAATGGTCTTACATATGAAGCGGTTTACCGACGGACTTACCGACAGTAACCGACTCGATGCCCGTCCCACGATCACCAACTTGTCGAACGTGATAACCGACGTACTATCCTTTGTACAAGTACAGAAGAGATTCAGACAGTTATACATACACAGCCACCTCGACCGATCACTTCCTGAGATCTTGATGGACAAGGACCAAGTCTCTCAACTGTTACTCAACTTCCTGAACAACGCCGCCGATGCTATCGCTCAGGCGGGGCGTACCGAAGGCCGAATCAAAGTATCCGCGACAGCAACCGCTGACTCGGTGGTCATGGCGGTCGAAGACAACGGCACAGGCATCCCGGCAGAAATCCGCGATCGACTCTTCCGCGAAAGACTCACCACCAAAGAAGACGGACACGGCTACGGTCTGGTTACCTGTCACAAAATTCTGAAAAACCACAACGCCAAAATCACGATCGACTCTACCGAGGGTCAAGGCTCCACCTTCTCAGTAAGCTTCCCTATCCCCGAGCAATCCCGCTAGACGGCTGCCTCCCTCAGCGCGATAATCTCCCGTCCCGAAATCGAATTTCAACAAAACTGGAACTTGCGCCCCGGCTAAACTGTTACTATACTCATAACAGTTAAACCAGGAGCCAATGAAAGGCCCGTTTTGCTCTCGAACTCGCATTTTGCCATAGCTGTCCATGTCATGTCGATCCTCGCCTACAAGGAAGGCGTGTGGATGGGCTCCGAGGACATGGCCCGGGGCGTCGGTACCAACCCGTCCTACTTGCGGGGGTTGATTGGCGACCTCAGGGAAGCCGGCCTCGTGGAAACAAAGCAAGGCAAAGGAGGCGGCGCCATTCTCGCCAGACCAGCCAACAAGATTACCCTCAAAGATGTGTTCGACGCCACCGAGTCCTCTCCCTTGCTAAAGGCACATATACCCGACTGCGAGTCGCGGTGCCCCGTGGCACGCCATATGGTCTCCCTACTCGAGGGCGTAAATGACCGTCTTGAGAGTACTCTCGCCGAGGAACTCAAACGGATGAACCTCGCGGAGCTAGTCGGCCAATACATCAAATAGACATCTTTTTTTGGACAAAACTGTCATCTTTTTACTAACATTTTTGGAAGGATTTACTATGTCAGGGAAACTAGCCAACAAAGTTGCCGTCATTACCGGTGGAACCACTGGTATCGGATTGGCTTCGGCCAAGCGTTTTGCAGCCGAAGGTGCCAAGGTCGTTGTCACCGGTAACAATCCGGATACTCTCGAGGCAGCTCGAAAGGAGCTGGGTGACAACGCAACCGTGATGGCTTCCAATGCCGGTGATCCAGCAGCCGTGAAGCAGTTGTTTGATGACATCGGCGAGAAACACGGCAAGATCGACGTCCTCTTTCTCAACGCCGGAATCGCCAAGTTCGCCCCCTGGGACGAGGCCAGCGAGGAGTTTTACGACCTCCATTTCAACATCAACGTGAAGGGCCCCTGGATGGCCATAAAGCACGCCTCTCCGCTTCTAAACGACGGCGCCTCGATAATCGCCACCACCTCGGTTGTGAACCGGATGGCCATGCCCGGCTCGAGCGTCTACTCGGCTACCAAAGCCGCTTTGCATCAAGTGATTCGAAACGCCGCCACCGAGTTTGCCCCCCGTGGTATCAGGGCGAACTCCGTGAGTCCCGGTCCGATCGAGACTCCCATCTTCGGCAAGGTCGGCATGCCCGCTGAGGAAATGGATCAGATGGCCGCTCAGTTCACTCAGATGATAAGCCTGGGTCGGATGGGTCAGGCTGACGAAGTGGCCAATCTGGCCTTGTTCCTTGCCTCCGACGAATCCTCGTTCGTGACCGGTCAGGAGTACGCCGTCGACGGCGGCATGACATTCTAGAGAAGCTTTCGCATCCTAGTCTTGAGCCCGGTAGCAATACCGGGCTTTCCCTTTTACGCGTCATTTTCGGAGAGGGACGCCACCAATTGGTCGATTTGCGTCACAAAAGGGCTGCTTTGCGTCACGAATTGAGGGATATGCGTCACTATCCCCTGCGATTACGTCACTAAAGGCGGTCGTATCGTCAAATCGTCCGCGATAGCCTAAATGTGATGTCTTGGCGTAGATGTCGCCAGCATACTTATCTCGTTGCCACACACTTAATTATAACGCTATTCTTGCCTGACATTCCGTTATGGCACGCGAATTGTATTACATCATCACGAGCCTGCCGAAGGGCTCATCGTGGCAGCATTTACAGAGAGCAAGTGTTGAACGCGAACTGATGGGAGGATCAAACGGACGGCGCGAAGTGATTTGAGTCCATGTAGCCCACGCGGGAAATACCGGACTAACATTGCCCGCATTTATAGTAAAGGCGCTTGCATCGACGCCGACGGATTAATAGATTGAAGTAGACATCTTTGCATGCCCTGGGGAGAGAAACCAAATAATGAAGTCGGAGAGGCGATAACCGATTGTGCGAGGATACTAGTCGCATGAAGTCAATATCGGTGATCTTGTTGGGAATCCTGTGGTCCAGTCTGGCCTGGGGGCAGGAATCCGTCTACAACCGCAGTGTCGATTTGGTCGACTTGGATCATGTACCCAAGATACACTCAGAGACTAACTCTTGCGCGCCGGAGTTCAAATGGGAATCCTCACACCTCGAAAGCGCTGTAGTCAAAATGATCAAGAAGGATGACTACCTGGTAGGCGTGTGGATCAACGGCCTGTGCATCCTCAAAGACATGGAAATCGTCTCCAAGCTCTATTTCGAGGACGGCTGGACCACCGGTTTGGACATCGTGGGCGATCTGGCCTATACTACCAGCGAAGGAGGAACGGTTCGGGCTATTGATGTTAGCGATCCCTATAACCCTGTTGTGGTCGGCAGCTACCGGTTGGAACACGCCACCAGAGGAGTGGATGTTCGGGATAATATCGCTTATGTCGGCTTCAAGTCGGGACTGGCGTCGATCGACTGGTCCGATCTGAGTCATCCCCGGTTACTGGACACAGTTGGATTCCGTTTCCTTCCGCAAGATGTAGTCTTGCACGGAAGTACTGCCTACGTGCCGGCCTATGCCCTTTACGCCGTCGACATCTCCGATCCAGCCTCGCTGGGTATACGAGATTCTTTGTACGATGAACTGCTCTTCCGAAGCCTCTGCATAAGAGATTCGGTAATCTACACCGCCGAATCATCCTGGGAGTTTCCCACCTG
>Ga0180430_10001022_pt1 | contig 28836 bp, 34 predicted proteins | sample SS_ome_9_FD_132999 | JGI IMG/M metagenome (GOLD analysis project Ga0180430, IMG submission 132999) | Hypersaline lake sediment archaeal communities from the Salton Sea, California, USA - SS_1_S_2 metaG | ecosystem: Environmental > Aquatic > Non-marine Saline and Alkaline > Hypersaline >... | reverse complement strand
CGGTCGGCGCGAACTCGGAACTCGTGCCGGATGGTCGGCCCATCGGGAACAGCCGAGCCCTGCGAGGCAAGGCGCACCACGCCCTCCTCCTCGAAGGTGCGAGGCGTGTCGATCGACACGCCTTCGCTGTCGGGGCGCACGAACCCTCCGTAGTTGCCCAGCGACACCGCCAGGCCCTTGAGCAGGTGCGGGACTGCTGCCAGCACGGCAGCGTGGAACGGGAACGCAGTCATGGGGAGCCTCCTCGGGCTTGGGACCTGCCAGCATCCTAGCCGGTCAGGAGGGCTCCTCGAGTCAGGTCAAGCCGGGTCTTCGGGGAGTCCCGCCAGCGGGTCGTCGTCGAAGCCCCACTCGTCGAACTCGTCCTCGAAGGTGTCGAGCACCCAGGCCGTCACGCGGTCGTCCTCGTACACCCGCTCCATGATCTCCCGGCTCCCTCCGCCGGGAGTGATGTTGGGCTGGCGGTTCTCCCACGGGAAGTCGCCCGGGTCGTAGGCCACGTGCAGGTCCAGCATCATGTCCGAGAAGCTCTGCGCCAGCGTCTCGAAGCTCAACTCGAAGTCGATCTGCGGACCAGCCATCTCCTGCACGGTGAACCGGCAGTGGGTGGGCAGGTACTTGCGCAGGTACGAGAAGGGCTCGACTCCGTTCGCTCTGCCCTTGATGGCCCACATGCTCGCCATGCGCTCGAAGGGCGTGCGGAGACTCGTCGCCACCTGGTAGCCGGAGTCGATCAAGTCCTGCGCGAGCTTCGCTTCCAGCCCGAAGGGCGAGTGCATGGAGCCGATCGCGTGCCACTGGTTCTGCCAGCCGCGCTCGCCGGGCTTGAGGTTCGTCACCCGATTCGTGTGGATCCAGGGCCGCAGCGCCTCAGTGATCGAGCTTCCGCCCGTCTTGGGCACGTGAGCGAACAGGAGCTTGAGCTTGTGACTGACGATCATCGCTTGCGGGGTCGGAGGCTGATGCTGTCGAAGACGATCTCGATGCCGCGCCGAGCAGCTTCGACGAACTCCTCGGCTTGGGCAGGGAAGATGATGCCGGGCTGGTCCTGCTGAATCCTACGCCTGGTCTTCTCGAGGAGCTTCATGCCCAACGGGTTCTCACCGATGGGCTTGGCGGGAACGCCTACCACCTTCTCGAAGGGCCGCACGTCTTGAACGACCATCGCTCCCATCCCCACCATGGCATAGGCACCGACGGTCGAGAACTGGTGGGTCGCGCTGTGGATCCCCAGGTTCGCTCCCTCCTGGACGAGCGTGTGCCCGCCGAGCACGGTGTACGGGGACAGCGTGGCGAACGGGCCAACGTGGCAGTCATGCGCCACGTGAGCGCCGTGCATGATGTACGCCCCCTCTTCGATCGAGGTCCCCCACACCCGCTTCTGCTCGTAGCTGACGGGCAGCCCGCGCTGAACCACCACGTTCTCGCGCAGGGTCACGTCCTTGCCGATCACCACCCAGGACTCGTTCGGATCGGTGTAGTCCTCGGGGCGCTGTCCGATCTCCCGGTGCTCGGGCCACTCCCCGATGATGCAGCCCGAGCTGATCTTCGCGCCCGCATGGATCGCAACACGCCCGAAGATCACGGCGTTCGGCCCGATCATCACTCCCGGCCCGATGCGAGCATCGGGAGCCACCACCGCGCTGGGGTGGATGGAGGGGGCGTCCTTCACCGCACCCACTCCTGGTAGACGGGGTGGCCCGAGTCGATCTCCCACGGCTTCGGGCGTCCGTGGAAGTACACGACCGTCGCGCGGGGAGGGATGGCGCCGCTTTCCGCGAGGCGCTTGCCCTTGTAGCTGACGAGCTTCTCCATGGAAGCCTCGAGCATGGTCCAGTTGTTCAGGCGCCAGAGGTGCTGGAGCAGGACCATCTCCGAGGGCTTGCCGAACAGCCGGTGCGGGTACTCGACCTCGCTGGCAGCGCGCAGGTGCTCCGACCAGGCCAGGTGCGCTCCGATCATGTCGAAGGTCACCACAGCATCGCACGGGACATCTGAGTCGTAGGGGTCCACGGGCAGACCTACGGGCGAATCTGCCCACTCCCACAGCCAGTCCGAGTTGCGAACGAACACGGTGTCCAGTCCCACGACGACGCCGCGCGCGAACTTCGCTCCGATGTAACGCTCGAACAGGTCGGGGCGGAAGACCTCCATCACGTTGGTCCAGCCCCCGCACCCGTAGCCCTCGTACTTCTCAGCCGCGCAGGTGCCGAGAATGCCCTCGTACTGCTCGAGCTGCGCGGCGTCTCGGATCGCTTCGTTCACGGCATCGAAGTAATGCTCGTCGGTGAGCACCACCAGCCTCGCGTCGCTCACATGTCGCTTCATCCCGCGCCAGAGTCGCAACACATCAGCAGGCCCGTAGGCGTTCTCGGAGAAGGCGGGCAAGCCCTCGCCCTTCCACAGGTTGCAGAACAAGGTCTTCATGGGCGCAGTCTACGCCTTCGACTGCGTTCGGACGGGGACTTTCGGAAGCGGCCACCTGTGAGGCTCGCGCAAGGCCCGCACCTCGCAACGGCCATCGAGTCCGTGGCGACGGACCCACTCGAGCGCGGCGTCCACACCATCGAACGGGCCGACGAGCACTCCTGACTCATCGACCCGCACGACCATCTTGGGCTTGGGAAGGCTCACTGCGGCGGGGGAAGGTCTTCGGGGTACGTGCCGCCCTGGAACGGGGGCTTCATCGGATCGTCCCCGGTGGGCAGGCGTCCGAACTCGGGCTTCCCGGCGATGTGCCACAGCAACGCACGGCAGTCCGCGAGGATGCGGACCTGCTCGCGCCCGTACTTCGACGCGATGGCGCGGAGGCCCAACTCGTTCTTGGACTCCAGGGATTCGATGGCTTCCAACAGGGCGATCAGATTGCTTTCGGTGAGACTCACTTGGATCTACAGGGTTCGTGGTTGTCGAAGACCAACCAGTAGAGCAGGAGCAACAGCGCAACGCCCACCAGGTCTTCGGGGAGGATCACTCTACCGGATTCCCGGCAGCCTGGCGAAGGGCCTTGGAAGCGGCCTTCGCCGCCAAGTTGCTGTGCTCGACCACGGTGTCCAGACGGAGCGCCAGCGCCTCGAGGGCGCTCTCGAGCTTCTCAGCATCGCGGCGCAGCCTGGTGTCGGGAGTGTCGGGGATCTTCACCTCCTTCAACTGCTCCACGATCTCGGCCAGGAAGCTCGCCTGCTCGTCCAGAACGGTGCGCCGACCGGCGCACCTGTCGGCGTGCTTCTCGAGGGCGACCTGCTTGAGCAGCCTCGAAGCCTCGAGGGACGACAACGACAGCGCGTTCCTCGGGTTGGCGTCCGACCGCTCGACGGCAACACGCGCCCACCCGAGAATGTCCTGCTCCTCGACCTTCTTCCGCAGCGCACGGGTCTTCGTCGCCTCGAGCTTGTCCAGCAGCTTGATGATCTTCTCCTCGGGGATGGAGTCGAGCACGAGCACCAGACGCTCCATGTCCTCCTCGTTGCGGGAGACGGGGCCACGAACGCGGTGAGCCGTGCCCGAGATCTTCGCCTTCTCCTCGATCTCGACCTTCGAGTCCACCTCGACTTCGGTCTGCTTCTGCTCCTGCCTGCGGCGCGCCTCGATCTCCAACCTGACGGCCTTGAGCCGCAGGTCGTTGGCTTCCTCCATCAACTCGTTGGGAGTCAACTCCCACTGCGCTTCGTCTTCCATGATCAGTCGTCTCCGTACAGCGTCGGCCCGGTCCGGCGCTTCTTTCGGGTGCTCGTCGAAGCCGGGGCCTCGAACTCGTCGGGGTGGGTGTAGATGTACCGGGCATCCTCCTCGTACTCGTCGGGCAGGTCGTCGGGCTCGTTCTCGAGCTTGATGCACTCCTTGAAGAAGTGATCGAAGCCCCTGCCCATCCGCTTGCCTCGACGGGTGTGCTTGTCGAGGGCGTAGTCGGGGATGTCTCGCTCCTCGAGCCCTCCGCCGTAGGCCACGCAGATCGCGTGGTCCACGATTCGCGACTTCTTCGCACGCGCCAACAGCAGGACCGCGTGGATGAACTGGAGCCGCTCGGGCTTGTGCTTGTCGTTCTTGGCCTTGAAGTCGAGCCAGGTCTGGTGCAGGGCTCGAATCGTCGCGGGCAGGTGGGGCTCGGCCAAGCCGATGTCCTCGGACACCATGACGAGCATTCGCTTCCACACGTACTGGGCTCGGCCCGAGAGGTCCAGCTCGACTGCCCAGTAGAGCGCGTCTTCCTCCTCGCCCCTGCGGATCGACTTCTGGAACGCGGAGCTGACCTCGAAGAAGTCATAGCCCCGAACGGTGCTCACCTGCGGTCGTGCGTCCATGCGCTTCTCCTACGCTGCGCGAGGGCTCGAGCCGCAGAGATCGCGGACCCGAGCCCCGAGCGCGCCTGCGATCAGACGGCCACCTGGTAGCGCATCATGCCACGGCACTCGCCGCACTCGAGGCCGCGGTCGCGGGCCAGCCAGCGCGGGACCGTGTAGGTGTCGCCGTCGATCTCGACCTGCGACTTGGGCAGCCAGACGGTGCGCTCGAACTCCACGAAGCCCGGACCGATCGGGTCGGGCTCGATCATCCTGGCGCGGACCAGGACGGCGCGCTGGGTTTCACGGACTTGCGTAGCCTTGAAGGTGAGGGGCTTCTTCATGGACATACCGTGCCGAACCTGAACGGCAGCAGTCGAGCATGATTCCCTGGAAAATGAAGCGGGGGCCGAAGCCCCCGCTGTTTGACTCACTCGTCGCCGCTCACTTGTTGAAGGGCGACTTGAAGGTCCGCTGCCCCGGGTGTCGAACACCCGTCAGGGGCGTCGGCGCCTTCGGGATGATCACCTTCGTCCCGAACGCCTTGCGGAGCATCTCGTTCCCGCGCTTCTCCACGTCGATCGTCCGGTGCTGCGAGCAGCCTCCCTTGCCCTTGAAGGTGTCCTTGAACTTGAAGGCGTAGCGCCGGTCCACCCAGATCTTCCGGTGGTAGTGCGCGTTCAGGCCCGCTGCCCAGAAGTCCTCGATCGTGTTGATCTCCTTCGGGAAGTGGATCCGGCTGCCCGCGCAGAGGCCGATGCTTCCGCCCAGCACGTAGCCCGTGACCTTGAAAGGGTTCTGGGGCCCGTACATCCGGGGGTCCGACGACTGGAAGAACCCCCAGAGGTAGACGCCCAGGTCCTTCGCCTCGGTGTACAGCCGATCGAGCATGGCTCGAGCGCGCTTCGGGCTGATCTTGCTGGCCTCGGTGCTGCCAGCCTCGTGCGTCATGTCGTAGAGGGCGACTGCATCGTCGTCGAGCATGAACACGTCCCCGAACTCCTCGTAGATCCACTGCCTCTTGGCACTCAGCCCGACGACGCTGTCGGGGTGGACGCTGTACTCAGCATCGGGGTAGGTCTCCTTGTACAGCGGGAGCTGGGACTCGGCTACGCACAGGATGATGTCGTCGATCGCATCGAAGGTCAGCACCTTCTTCGACCGCCCGTGAGTCGGGACTACGCAGGGCACGTGCATCACTCCACCTCCTCGATGTCGTCCTCGTCCTCGTCGTTCTGGGCGCCGAGCGCGCCCAGGCGGGTCTCGGCCTGGAGCCTCGAGACCGTCACCACTCGGCTGATCCCGATCTTGCTGTTCTTGTAGCTCTGCTCCTTCTGGAGCCCGAAGGTGGTCTCGAGCCAGGCGCAGTCCACCTCCGACTCGGCCACGATCACCACGTAGCCGTACTTCTCGTTCATCCGGGGGACGATCGGGTAGGTGGGGCCGTCGTCGTCCTCCACCTCCTTCGTGGCCTTCTGGAGCTGCTCGAGCAGATCGTCGGTGACGCCGGGGATGTCCGTACCGACCTCGTCCATCAGGGACTTGAGGACGGCCTCGTCCCACGTCGCCAGGTCGCCGGTCGCGTTGTCCGCGATGGCTCGCCGGATGCTCTGCTCGTCGTCGTCGTCCACGAACACGACGGCGATCTCGTCCCAGCCGATCGACTTCGCCGCCTTGACCATGTGGTTCCCGGCGATGATCTTGTTCGTCCCGCGCTGCACCACAGCGGGGCGGTGCTGGCCGAACTCCTGGAGGGACTCAGCGATCGGGCCGATGCTGCCCTTCCTCGCGTTGCGGCTGTCGAGCTTGAGGTCGTCGATCGGGACCGTCTCGACTTCCATCGCCGCGCCCTTCGTGACCCGGCGCTTGCGCTTCTTGGTGACCATGGTGTTGCTTTTCCTCGGATGCTGGGGTTCAGGTGTCCATGCGGCGAGCCGCTTCGATGCGCGCCCTGTCGCGCGCCTTGCGGATGCGCTCGAGGACCTTGGGCTTCGCCTGCTTGTAGAAGCGAGCCACGAACACATGGGCTTGGGGCTCGGACTTCACACTCGGCCAGGCGGAGTCCTGCATGGCGAGCATCATGGCCTCGGGGTGGAGCAGGAACTTGACGGTCGCTGCTTCGTTCTGCGGGAGAAGGTCCTCGGGCTCGAGGATCACTTCGACTCCGCCGTCGGGGTGCGGTTGGTCGCTCATGCCTCTAGGTGTACCACACCAGGGGCAGGATCCATCGGGATCGAGAGCGCCAACCTGGACGCGAAGCTCCTCGAGCAACTCGCGCAGGCAATCCGCGTGTCCTTCGTAGCCCGCGCCGTCGAGAAGATCGACGACTTCCGCAACAGGCCCAAGGAACAGCCCGGGGTACTTCATTCGGAGTGGATCCAGAGTCGGAGGGCGAGTTGGGCGTACCTTCGGGATTGCTCGTACTCGCCTTTGTCGAGGAACTGCTCGCGGATCTGGTGGGCTTGCGACCAAGCCCTCACCAGCAGCGCGGCGAACGAGGGGGTGATCTCGATGCCCGCGATGCTGCCATCCTTCGTCAGAACGAAGAGCCTGTTGCCCGTGCCCGCACCTGAATCGAAGATGAAGCGGGTGATGCCTACGACATGCTTCGCCGTGCTGTAGGAGCCGACAGCGTCGCAACTGACCGCGCCGATCTCCAGCGTGATCTTCTTGGGCCGTCCACGGCTCGCACCGGGATCGAAGAACTGCCACAGCTCGCGAGCGCAGACCGTGATCTTCTGCGAGCTGGGTCCGATGTAGAAGTCCACCAGGTGCTTGCCCGTGGCGTCATGCTCCATGGTGACGGTACGGAGAAGCCGGAACTCGTCGTCGAGCTTGTTCATGCCTGCGTGCTGGTGCTGGTGACGGTGTCCTTGAGGTCTTCCTCGACCTCGACGCGCGGGTGCCCGATGGCTGCGGCGAAGGCGAACATCTGGCCCTTGTAGAACGCCGCTGCGACCTCCCGACCTTCCCTCGAGGCCCGGCGCCGACCTTCACGCGCCTCGTGGTAGCGGCCCCACAGCTTGTCGGGGCTGAGGCGGAAGTCGGGTCGGTCGCTCACAGGAAGGTGGGGTCAGGGGTCTCGTCGTCGTCGCTCCACAGCGTCGAAGCACCAGCATCTACGCCGCCCGGCTCGTCTTCCTTCTTGAAGTCGCGGTCCCGCCTGTCCAGTAGCCAGCGCAGCGTCCGCATGTCTCCGTTCCGCGCTTCACTCACGGCTGCTCGGCGCAGGCTTTGAAGCGCCGTCTGCCTCCATGAATCAACCTGTTCCCTCAGACCTCGATATTCATTCAGCCAAGCATGAAAGGTCGTGTGCTTGACTCCGATGATCTTCGCGATCGTCCTGTAGCTCGGGTTCGCTTCCAACATGCAGATCGTCTCGATCTGCTTGAGCACGGGTCCCGTCAACTTGCTGGGACGCCCGAGTCCGGGCAGCTTTCGGGCCAGCTCGACCTTCGGAAGCTCGCGCCAAGGCTCCTTCTTCCCGCCTGTATCATTCGGCGGTTCCTTCTCTTCCGTGCCCTTCTCGAGCACGCGGCGCTGGCGCTTCTTCGTCATTCCTCGGGTGCGACGGTAGAGGCGTTCGACGGGTTCGACTTTCTGTACGGTCGCTCCCTGTCGGATGCTGGGTCCTTCGAGGTCTACCCTGGAAGGTGCTCCTAGGTCAAGAGCTGGGCTCATGGGGGCGCTCATGGAGGCCCGCCCTGGTCCGCATCATCTGGTAGCAGAAGGCTCCGACGGGGAAGCATCCGAGGCTGCCCGGGTCGTCGGGCCAGTCCTCGTCGTCCGTCCACTCGAGCCCTCCGCCGACCACGTGGATGAACTGGGCTCGATCTGCATCGAGCGGGCGCCCGCAGACATAGCAGGCGTTCATCTCGCCGTGCTTGCTCATCAGGGCGTCGCGCTTCGGGTCGAAGTAGAGCTTGTGCGACTTCATTTCTTCTTGGGGTAGCCGATGTAGCAATCGAGGTCCTGCGCCTTGCGGTAGTCCTCGGGCTTGCCGAGGCCGAGTCTGTCGAGGGCGATCCTTGCAGCTTCGCGCACGGCCAGCGGATCCTTGAGCTTGGACTGCATGATCTCGATGGCGACGCGACCATCGGGGGAGACGCTGTACCTGAGGTCGCGCTCGAGCCTGTGGGCTTCCCGCTCGATGGCGTCCTTGAGCTGTGCGGCGGGGTCTGCCGCTCGTTCAGCTCGTCTCAGGTCCCCGGCAACCTGCGCCGCCAGACGGTAGCACTCGTCCTGCCGGTCGCGCTCGAATGAATCCAGGGCCTCATCTCGGAGCTTCCTGTGGTCGTCGGCCTTCGCCTTCCACCATTCATACCCGCCAAAGGCAATCATTCGATCCTGCTCCCGTTCTTGGTCTTCGTGACGGTGAAGGTCTGGTCGAAGTGGCCGCTGTCGAGCATCCGGTGATCGACGATCCAGACCTGGCGGTCCTCTGCTCGCTCGTCCATGAAGGCGACGAGATCTTCGACTCCTTCGGTGTTCAGGTGGGCCGTGGGCTCGTCCCAAACCTCGAAGTCGGGCGGGCTGGGCATCCGCGAGCGGATGAGGCTGGCGAAGCCGACCGCACAGGCGATGCGGAGGCGTTGCGTCTCGCCGCCGGACCAGGTCTCCCACGGAACGCCTGCGGGGCTCTCGGGGCTGCGGACGATGATCTCGAAGCCTCGGCTGATCGAGCCCGAGGCGGTCTCGCGCTCGACGGTGAACTCGAGCTGCCAGTCCTTGAGGCCCAGCTCCACCAGCGAGCTGTTCACATGGATCTCCAGCTCGTCGAGAGCTTCATCCACGACCCAAAGGCGCAGCTCCTTGAACAGCTTCGGCCAGTCCTCGGCCATGTCCTTGAGGCTCGAGGCGTCGAACATCGCCACCTCGGCTTCCAGCAGCTCGTTCTCGAGATCATCGAGCTTCTGCGGGTCCAGCGCGCTGTGGAACTTCTCGGCCCGCACTTCATCGAGCCTGTCGCACAGCAGGGAAAGCTCGTCGGTGACCCTGCCTTCATCTCTCGAGTGCTGGGCTCGCATGTCCCGCGCCAGCTCGACCTCGCGCTTGGCGTCGCGCAGCGCCGTCTCGTGGCGGATGAGATGATCCTGCACGCGCTTCACTTCATCGCGAGCGGCATCGAGGTCGGCCTTCGCCTTCTTCACCTCGTTGCTCTGGAGGTCGAGCTGCCCGTCCACCTCGTCGAGCGCCTTCTCCAGATGGCTCGTCGGGATCTCCTGCTCGCAGGTGGGGCAGGTGCCGCCCAGGTCGGCCAGCTCGTCGGACCGCTGCTGGAGATCATGCAGCTTGCGCTTCTCGGACTCGAACTCGGCCTTGAGCGTGGCGACCTGCTCGCGGGTGCGGCGCAGGCGGGAGTCGGCGGCGCCGTAGTCCTTCTCGACCCCCTCCTTCACCTCGAGCCCGCGCTGGAGCTTGTCCGTGGCTTCGCGGGACAGGGCTGCGATGCGCTCGCGCTTGTCCTTCAACTCGCGGATCTTGGCGCGGAGCGCCTCCTCCTTCGCGTCGCGCTGGGCCTGCCACTCGTCCCGGGCGGAGCGAGTCGCATCATCCAGCTCACGGAGGCGGGCGATCTCGCGCTCGAGCATCTCGACGCTCGTGCTCGATCGCACCAGGTCGCGGTCGTAGTCATTCACCATCCTCGAGGCGGCCTTCGACGCATCCGACCAGATGCCTAGGTCGAGGATCGAGGTCATCCAGTCGAGGCGCTGCGTGGGGCGCAGGTCCGTGAACATCGTCCCGAACTGGCCCATCAGCACGGCCTGGAGGAAGCGGTCGTAGGACATCGCCACCAGGTCGTCGATGATCTTCTGCTCGACGGGCTCGCCGTTCAGAGTGAGGCTGATCGGCTTGCGCGTGCGGATGATCTCGACCTCGGTGCCGTCCACCTCGAGGGTGAGTGCCACCGAAGTCTTCCCGCCGAACCAGGACTCAGCGTTGCCCGCGCGGAGCCCGCGCGCCGTCTTCTCGTACAAGCACCAGCAGACAGCGTCCCAGAAGGTGCTCTTGCCCGAGCCGTTGGCTCCCAGGTTCGGCTCGAGCTTGTTCTCGCCCCGGATCAGGAAGAGGCCCGCGCGGTCGGGGAACACGAAGGTCTGCCGCTGCGCGAACGAACGGAAGCCCTCGAGGCTGATCTGCTTGATCTTCATTCGAGCACCTACGCTTCGAGCTGATCCAACACGTCCTCGCCAGCGAATCGTTCGCCCTCGGTGAGGCCCCGCGCCTCGCAGAACTGCGCGAGCAGCTCCCGAGGGGTGCGCGTGTCCCGGGCGATCGAAGTCCTGGGGGCGTCCACGAGGCGGCGCTTGCGCTTGCGCTCCTCCAACTCGATCGAGTGAAGGTGCCCGCCCATGTGGGCCACCAGCTCGACGACTTCGTCGCGGCGCTGCTCCCAGTCCGCGAACTCACGTCGAGGGAGCCGGAGCTTCACCTTCACCTGGTCGCCGGGGCCGATGCCCTCGAGGTCGTCGAGGTCGTCGATCACCAGCTTGAGCTTCTGGATGGTCTCGACCGGCTCGGAGGCCCACTCGACGCCATCGCCCTCGTTCCACAGCCCGAGGACACGGCAGTCGTGGTCATCTCCGAACGCGACCGGGTAGGGAGTGCCGACGTACTCGATGCCGCCGAGGGTCTGCGGGACATGGATGTCGCCCGAGAGAACGGGGCACTCGAGCTTCCACTCCTTGAAGTAGGTCGAGCTGATGCCCGCTTGGAGCTTGAAGCCTCCACCAGCGTTGGCGCCGTTGAAGGTCTGGTGGCAGAGGATCAGATCCGGGTCGCTTTCCCGCTCCTCGAGGATCGGATCCCACACGGGCACGGGCTGGCGCGTGTGGGGGAGCGCGAGCACCAGCCCGACATCGGTCTCGATCCACTGGGGCTCGGTGACGAAGTGGACTCCGGGGATCTTGTCCACGAACCCGAAGAACGGCTCGGCCTCGTCGGTGTAGTCGTGGTTCCCCTTCAACACGTAGACCTGGCCACCACAGGCAGCCAGGCCCACGAGCGCGCGGACGATACGGTTCACCAGCACGGAGCTGTGTCCGTCCTTCGCGTCGGTCAAGTCCCCGAGGATCCAGGTGTCCTCACTGGACTTCGAGGTCTTCGCGGTGAGCCAGCGCAGGAAGTCCCACCTGTACTCGTCGCGCTCGCGATCAGTCAGGTGCAGGTCGGTCGTCACGATCATTGGCAACTGTCGGCTTGGGTTCTTCGTCAGCGAGTCGAATCGCCGCCCGGATCCTACGCACGCCCTCGATCCCGAGCACGACGAAGAGGCCGAGGAGCCACCACAGGAAGTCAGGAACGCCTTCGGGCTTCTCTCCGAGGATCGGGTGCGGCGCGGGCTTGTCCGGCTCCTTCTCCTCGCCACCGATGTTCACGGTGGTCGTGCTGGGTCCAGTGGATCCGAGGGCATCCGTGGACTCGTTCTTGGCGATGGTGCGAATCTGATCCTCGTCACGACGAGACTGCTCGAGAACCAACAGCTTCTCGAGGACTTCCGTGGCGCGGAGGGTCGTTCGAGAGGGCAGCGGGGGCTTGCCATACCAGGTGGCCCCGATGCCGATGGCGAACCCTTCGCCGCTCGAGCTGGTGTCGAACGCGAGGGGCTGCACTCCTTCGATCGAGCCGGACTGGTGCGAGAACTCCTGCCGGAAGAACAGGTGCCACTCGTTCGGCTCTGCGGCTGCCAGGGTCCCGCACGAAGCTAGGACGGCCAGCAGGAGGATGATGGCGGGCTTCATGCCCGCCAAGGGTACTCAGCGGTTGTCGCCGTCGCCCTGGAGCTTTCCGCGCTCCTGGCGATCCTTGAGCTTGGCGATGTTCTGGGCCGCCACGTCGCTCAACAGGATTCCCAGGGATGAGCACGTGTCCGACAAGTACCAGAGGACATCGCCAAGCTCCGCCACCATCTGCGCCCGGAACTCGTCGTCGATCTCGCCGCCCTTGTCGCGGATCATCTTCTTGACCTTGCCCGCGACTTCGCCTGCCTCGTTCGTGAGTCCGAGGACCGAGTAGTTGAGTCGAAGCACCCGCTCGAGGTCGGACACTTCGCGGTGGTTCTCGCCGTCGTAGCTGTCGAACTGACCGGCGATCTGGTTGCAGGCATTGTCGGCGGGGAGGGCTGTCTCGGTCGCCCGGACTTGGTAGTCGTTGAAGGATCTGTTCATGCTGAGAGGTGTCGGCGCCCGTACTCCGCGAGCAGGAGCGCATCTGCGGTTGCGTGTGTGATCTTGACGCCCGGCCAGAGCCGTTGCGCCAGGGTCTTCGTGATGTTCTTGTCGCCCTTCGTGCGACACCTGAGCTTGCCCTGCCAGGTGGCGGGAGTCACCAGCTCGAAGCGGAGGCGTGCAGCCACGAGGGCCATCTTCAACTCCCCGAAGGAAGCGCCGAACTTGAAGCTCGAGGCCACGCCCTGCTTGGGCATGGCGTTCACGCGCTCGAGCACGGCGAACGAAGCGCATCCACCGAGCCGCTCGAACACCGACCAGATCTCGAGGTCGGTCATGTTCTTGAGCGGCCAGGTGAACGCTTCATCTCCGACGACATAGGCGATCGACCCTGACGACCTGCCAGGATCAACACCGACGACGCCGTTCTCCGGCAGCAGGACGCGGGGCTGTCTCACTTCGGCGGGAGGTACTTCCGACGCTTCGGGCGGAACTCCTTCTCGATGTCCTGCCACACCTCGCGCACGGCGTCGCGCACGTTCTCCAGCTCCTCGGCGTACTCGGCTTCGGTGAGTCGATCGCACTTCGACGCGAGCTTCTTCGCATCCTCGAGGGTCATGCCGATCGAGTCGGTGCGCTTGACGCTGACGAGCCAGTCCAAGCACGCCTGGAGGTCCTCGGTGCCGTACTCGAAGATGAGCGGGAACTCGGCCTCACGGAAGGGAGGGGCGATCTTGTTCTTCTTGCAGCGGACGCGGACATTCACGCCCACGGTGCGCTTCACTCCCTTGCGCTGGACCTTGATCTGCCCGAGGTTGGACAGCCAGACCACCTGGGAAGTGTAGAAGTCGAGGGCACGCCCGCCGCTGCGCTTGAGCTTCTCCCCGAAGGCGACGCCGATGGCATCGCGGACCTGCGACACGACGATCAGCGTGATCTGCGACCGCTTGAACTTCTGGATCATGCGGCGGAACAGCTCGGACAGCTTCTTCTGCTTGGACTGCCCGAAGCTGTTCTGGTCGATCTTCCGCTTCTCCTCGTCACGGTCGGACAGGGCATCGAGACTGTCGATGATGTAGAGCGTCTTCTCCTTGCAGTCGAACCGCTCCTCGAGATCCTCGAACACATCCTCGATGGTCGATGCCTCGGGGAACTCGACCGAGTCGAGCGGGAGCCCGAGGGACTCGGCGTACAGCTCGTCGAACGCGGCCTCGGCCTCCATGTACACGACACGGCCATCCGGGTTCGCGGCGATGAAGTTGGCCGCCGCTTCGATCGCCAACAGCGTCTTGCCCGTGGACCTGTCGCCCACGATGTTCGCGACACGGCTGTAGGCCCAGCCTCCACCGAGGACGCAGTCCAACAGGGTGCAGCCGCTCGAGAAGCATGATGTACGAGGCTCCCGAACACCGTAGATGTCTTCACCTTCGGGTTCGGGAGCCTCCGGCTCACCGACGACGCGCCGCTTGCGCGCCTTCTTGCTCGCCTTCTTCGCCATCAGTCGCGACGGCTGCGGCGGCGACGGCCCTTGAGGCCCTTGTCCACCTGGTCGCGGAGGTCGCGACGACGCCCGCGCTTGGGCTCCTCGTCCTCGTCCTCGTCCTCGTCCTCGTCCTCGTCGTCGTCACCACGGGAGCCACGTGCCGAGCGACGACCACGACTGCGCCCACGGCGGCTTCGGGCCGGGGGGTCTTCGTCCTCCCCCTCCTCGGGATCGTCGAGGTCCTCGAGGTCGTCCTCCTCGCCCTCGTCCTCGTCCTCGTCCTCGTCCTCCTCGTCCTCCTCGTCCTCCTCGGCACGACGGCGGCGCCGGGAGCGCGGGGGCGGATCGTCGTCCTCGTCCTCCTCGTCCTCGGGTTCGGAGCGGCGTCGGCGCGAGCGCGGGGGCGGATCGTCGTCCTCGTCCTCGTCCTCGTCGTCGCGCGAACGCGACCGGCGACTCGAGCGGGTCTCGATCTCGTCGTCCCCGCCGTCCTTCTTCGACACGACGCCGCCGAGCACGCGGTCCAGGTAGTCCGCGTCGTAGAAGCGCAGCAGGCTGGGGATCGGGTTCTCCTCGATGAAGTCGAGCCACTCGTCGTACTCGTCGTCATCGTCCGACAGGGGCGTGGACGAGCGGGCGATGGTGACGCCGCTGTACTCGGTCTTCCGGCCCTGGCCCTCGCGGCGGAAGCTGATGTCGAAGCCCTCGTCCGGGTGGTCGAGCGGAAGGATCTCGCCCGTCTCCTCGTCCTCACCGCGAGCCTCCAGCTCGCCGTGGATCTTCTTGAGGGGCATCTTCCAGATCATCGGCCCGTCCTCGGGCGCCTTGCGGTCGATGACCCACACGAGGATCGACTTGACCGGGCGGATCTCGCTGGCCTCGTCCTCGTCACCCTCGTTGTTGAGGCGTTGGCGTTCCTCGCAGATCGGGCAGCGGTCGGCCTTCATCTTGTTGAGGCAGAGGTAGCTGGCCGAGTCGGCGCCGATGCCGTAGTGAATGAAGGCAGTGAAGCCCCAGTGGCGGGGGCCTTCATCGTCGTCCCAAGTCCGGGGCAGGATGCGGATGCGGTTCTTGCCCTCGTGGGGAGTGAACACCTTCACGGTGTCCTTGAAGGGGCTGTCGTACCCGCCCCGACTGGAGGAAGCAGCTCGAGCGTCTTCGCGGCTGTTCTGCCGGTACTCGAACCCTCCCTTCTTGCGCTTGCGCTTGGTCATGTTGCTGATTCCTGTTGATGTTGCTTGGACGCTAGGCGTCGCGGGGGATCCTACGCTCGGCGGCCTACTCGTCGCTCGAGGTTCGGCGGGTTCTGCGCTTGCGGCGCGGGGTCCCGGCGCTGGCTTCCTCGTTCCCGGTGTCGGTCTCGGCGGACTGGGACTCCTCGGAGCGGCGGCGGCGTCGCTCGCGCATCGCCTCCTGGGAACGATCGTCACCGCGCTCGAACTGACCAGCGATGGCAGCGCCCTGGGTCAGGTGCATGTCCACGAGCTTATGCAGCGCGTAGCCACGGGCCTTGACCGACTCGAAGGCGGCCTCCCAGCGGCGGGCCATGCCCATCGCGAGCGCGTAGTTGTCGCGGAGCTTCTGCACCTCCTCGTCCAACTCGACTTCGGCGTTCGCGTCCTTGTCCGTGCCCTTCTCGAGCGTGCGCTTGAAGTGCTTGAACTTCTCGACCTCGAGGCGCTTCAACGCCTCCTTGATCGCGTCCTTCTTGGACATCACCTTCGCGTACTCCATCTGGACATCGAAGACGAGCGAGGGTTGGCCGACCAGCTCGTCGTCGAGACGAGCCCTGTTGATAGCCAGCTCGTCCCGGACTTCGGACGGCTGCGTGATCTGCTTGGACATCATTCCTCGAACAGCTCTGCGAGTGAAACGAGCACCGGCCAGAGCTGGTTGCCGATGCCTTGCGGGTAGGGAGTGCCGAAGGCTGTGAGGATCGCGGCGGCCTGGCGCCACTTCTGCCCTCCAGCAGCCTTCGTGAAGTACGCGAGGACCTGGGCGCGCACGGCGTCCGCTGTGACTTCGCCCTGGAGCTTGAGCACGGTCTTCGCCAGCGCGGGGTAGTCCGAGCCCTTCGCCAACCGGCGGCACAGGTCGATCACCTCGGCGTGGCCTTCTTCGGTGGTGCCCGAGAGCACGCGGCGGGCGTCCTCGAAGTTGAGGCCCTCGACCTGGCCGAGAGCAACGAGCGCCTTGCGCGGGCGCCCCTCCGCGTGCTGGATCACCAGCTCGGTCACCTCGGACTTGACGGTCATCTGCTCGTCGTCGATCACCTGGCACACGATCTCTGCGATGTCGTCATCGGACAACTCGGACAGAATGAACTCCTGGCAGCGCGAGCGGATCGACGCCGGGACACGGCGCAGCTCGCTCGTGCAGAACACCCAGTACACATCGGGCGGAGGCTCCTCCACGACCTTGAGCGCGCTGTTCCACGCCTGCTTCGAGAGCATGTGCGCCTCGTCGATCACGATCACGCGGGTCCGCTTGCCCGACAGAGGCAACAACCTCGTCTTGTCGAGGATGGCCCGCATGTCGTCTACGCCCGTGTTCGTCGCGCCGTCGTACTCGATGTAGTTCGAGCTGTCGCTCGTAGGATCGAGCCCGAGGTGGTCCGCGATCACGCGGGCAAAGGTGGTCTTGCCAAGGCCCGGCTCGCCCGTGAACAGGAACGAGCGCGCGGTGCCCTTGTCGAGAGCCTTCTGCACGGCTGCTGCCACGGCGTCGTGGCCGATCAGCTCATCGAAGGTCTTCGGGCGGTACTTAGTGTGAAGCTCCGTCACTGTAGGTCCTTGCTGGTCCAGGTTCCGATTTCTTCCATGTCGAAGAGGTTAGGTCCGACTTCCACTTCTACGCTGAGAGGGACATTCACCCACGGCGCGTTGAAGTTGAGCTGCTCCTCGACGATCACCGGGACTGCGTACCCCAACTCCGACTCAGGGACGAGGAAGGTGAGGTCGTCGTGGATCTGCAACACGGGGCAGAGGAAGGGGGCTTCCTCCTCGACCGACCTGCGGTAGCACCTCACCATGGCATCTACGCAGATGTCCGAAGCCGCGCACTGAATCGGCGTGTTGATAATCATGTTCCAGGACAGCGGACCCATGCGGCGGCGGCCCGTCAGGCTTCGCACATAGCCGAGACGGTCGTACTTGCGCTTCTGCTCCTGCTGCCACGACTTGATGCCCTTGAAGGTGCGCCAGAACTCCTCGAACAGCGCGCCTGCTGCGTTCTCGTCCTCGAGCCCGATGGTCTCGATGATCGAGCGCAGACTCGAGCCGTAGAAGGACGGGAAGACCCACCCGTTCTTCGCTTGATGTCGCGCAGCCTTCGGCTTCTCCTCGAGCAGCGCAGCAAAGTCGTCGTCGATGCCTGCGAGCTTCTCCGCCCATTCGGTGTGGATGTCGTAGTCCTCACCGATCATGCGAACCCAGGTGGGATCGCGGGACTCCATCGCGAGGACTCGAGCTTCGATCTGGCCCTGGTCCGCAGCGACGAACACCCAGCCCTTCGGGGCCGCGAGCTGCTTGCGGACCTCCTTGTTCTTCCGCTTGGGCCAGTTCTGGTTGTTCGGATCTTCGCTCGAGAGTCGGAAAGTCCTGGTCTTGGACACCGAGTACCGGCAGTGAACGAGCCCATCACTCGAAACATAGGACTCCTCGTGATCCGGGTTGAAGCGCCGCACATAGGTCCCAGCGAGCTTCGACAGACCCCGGTGCTTGAGGATCATGTCCACGATCGGATGATCGTCTCGCGCGGCCTCGATCACGTTCGCTGCCGTGCTGTAGCCCTTGGCCTTCTTCACGCCGGGGATGCGGAGCTGGTCCCCGAGCAGCTTGCCCACGTGGTCGGTCGAGGTGGGACTGAACGCTTCATTCGCTGCCTCCCACTCCTGCACTTCGGGGTCAGCGCGGATCGCGTCCTCGAGCTGCTTGAGCTTCGAGTCGAAGTCCTTCTCCATCTCGCGCCGGATCCCCTGATCGACGGGGACGCCCATGATCTGCGCGTTCACCAGAGCCGGGATGCGCTCCATCTGGAGCCTGTAGCTCATCTCGAGCCCGTCGTCGGCGGCGACATCTCGCTGCAAGTCCGACCACAACAAGCAGGCCAAGCGGGCATCGTAGGCGTTGTAGTCCAGCACCTTGGCTAAAGGCTGCTCCATCAGGCGGGCCACGTACTGCGCTGCCGGGGCCAGGGACTTCGCTGCGAGCCCGAACCGTTCGAGGCACAGGTCATCGAGGGACAAGCCCGCAGCGCCGTCTCCAGGAGGGCCAGGGTTCAGGACATAGCCCGACTGGAGCGAGCACCCGAGGTTCGCTTCGGTGAGCAAGTCCTTCCCGAGGACCATCGCCAGCCACTCGATGTCGAAGGGCAGGTTGTGGAAGACGACCGGCACCTCCGAGTCCAGGAACACCTGCCGGAGCAACTCGATCACGCGCTTGCGATCTACACCCCAGGACTGCTCGGGGTGGTCGAGGGGAATGCTGTAGGTCTTGCTCGGGGTCGAGAAGGCAAGCGAGAGAAGACGGGCGCCTTCATGCCAGAACCGGAATCGGTGCGTCTCGATGTCGCATCCGAGGCAGTCGAAGGATGATCGTTTCCGCGTCTCCTTGCGGAGCTGCTTCACGGCGCGCTGGAGCGCCGAGAGCGAGAGCACGTGCTCGATGCCGTCCTTGACTTCATCCTCCTCGACGAAGACCGGGGGCTCGTCGAGGTCCGCCAACTGGTAGGCGAACTCGATGTCCTTCTGCCACTGCGCGAGCCATTCCTTCCCGCTGACCTTGAAGGGGCGGCCCTCGTAGTTGTCGATGATCCAGCCGGGCTCGAGCAGCGGGACCATCCAGCACTCGTGCTTGCCGAACCTGACGGGATACTTGCGACCACGAGCCATGATGGGCTGGGTGATCCCGTTCGCCCACTTGAGGGCGACCTTGCCGACAGCGATCACCACCTTCGGCTGTGCCTTCTCGATGGACTCGACGACCGAGGGGCGGAAGCACTCCAACTCCTCGGGCTTCGGATCCCGGCCCTTCGGAGGCAGCGTCCGACAGGCGTTGTCGAACATGGTGACGGAACGCCCCCACCTGGGGATCGACTCGCGCAGGAACTCCCCGTCCTCGTCCGAGAAGGGGAAGCCGTTGCGATCATCGACCAGGGTGGGGGCGCCTCCGAGCACATAGACCAACGGGTCCTCGCATCGGTCAGGCTCCATCAGGGGCGTGCGCGCCTTGCGGTTCATGGTCCGCACCCCCTTCGTGCCGAGCTGGTGCAGCGTCTCCACGGACGGCCCGCGTCGAGCCGCCCGCTTCCTGGTCCGCACCTCCTTGGCGTCCTGCCGAGTGAAGAATCCGTCGATCATCAGCCCTTCTTGTGGGCACCTACGCTGACGAGCGAGACCGAGTCCTCGTTCCAGAACACGATCGCCGTTTCCCCGAGGAAGACGCTGAGGGCGTTCTCAAGCCCGAGCACGAAGTCCGAGGACCGAACGGCAAGCGCCGTGTCGGGATGATCGAAGTCTGCCTCGTCTTCGACTCGAACTCGAGCCTCGTCCGTCGAGGAGATCTGAACACGCCCGTCCACGACGACGACATCCACGTTGATCGAGTCAACGGCGCGCAGCACCTTGTCCACGTTCTTCGCGGCGCGCAGCACGTCCTCGTTCAACTCGACGCGAGCTGCGGCCTCGGCTTCCTTCTGCTCGATGAGCTGCTGGAAGTGCTCCGGGGCGCAGTCGGCTGAGGTCCTGGTGAACAGGACCGAGTCGTCCTCGAACGAAGCCGTGATCCAGCCATCTCCGATGTCGAGCGCGGCGATGGGCACCTTCTTCGAGATCGCGAGGAGCTGCTCGACGAAGCGAGCCGACAGGAGAACCTGCGCGGGTGCTTCCGCATCAGCGACAGCGACGATGCTGGTCAGCGCCACGTTGTTCGTGGCGCTCAGAACAGCGTTGTCGTCCACGGTCAGAGTGATGCCGAGCATCCAGGAGTGCAGCGACGGGTTGGTCCCCATGAAGGGCTTCGCACGACCAACGGCATCGACGATGGCGCTGGGCTCGCGGATCTCGACCGAAGACCCGAAGGGCTGCTTGAAGGTCAAGCAGTCCGGCTCGAGCAGCGTCGTCAGGACCCTCGAGCGACCGCACTTGAACTCGATCTGATCACCGACTTCGGAGGCTTCGACCATCAGGCCGTTGCACCCGTTGACCCAGGTCTCGAGCGTCTTGTGCTCGATCCCGCCGACCACGTTCAAGTCGCACGGTGTCTGGATGGCCACCTCGTCGTCATAGGCGACGGCGTACTGACCATCGAAGAACACGGCACCGAACGCGGGGATGGTCGGCTTGGAGGCGACTGCCCCACGAACGCGGTGCAGCACCTCGGCTAGAGCTTGGCGCTCCATGACTTCCCTCCCTGGGTTCAGGACTTGCGGCTGGTGCGCTTCTTCTTCTTCGCGGTGCCCGAGGGCATCTCGAAGCCGTGGATCTCGGTGAGCGCCTCGACGGTCTCGTTCGTGTGGTAGATCGTCGTGGACATCGAGTGTCGCGGGAGGCCGATGCCCGATTCCTCACCGAGGTCGAGCAACTCCTGACGCGACTTGCCGAAGTTGAGGATCACCAGGTCGCGGAAGGCCCGGTGCAGCGAGACCTCGGCGCCCGTGGCGGGCGACTCGACCTTCTTGTGCTTGCGCGTGCCCGTCTTCTTGGCGGCCTTCTTGGCGGCCTTCTTGGCGGCCTTCTTGGCGGTCTTCTTGCTCGCCTTCTTGGCCGTCTTCTTGGCGGCCTTCTTGCGAGCGGGCTTCTCCTCGGGCTCGTCCTCGGGCTCGTCCTCGGGCTCCTCCTCGGGCTCGGACTCCTCCTCGTCGTCCTCGTCGTCCTCCTCGGGCTCGGACTCCTCCTCGTCGTCCTCGTCGTCCTCGGGCTCCTCCTCGGGCTCCTCCTCGGGCTCCTCCTCGGGATCGATCTCCGAACCGTCGAAGTCGGGGACCTCCTCCTTGGCCTCGATCGCGTCAAGCACCGCGTTCGCCGCCTCGTAGGCGTCGTCGCTCATGTCCTGGAGGACCTCCTCGTCGAGGGAGAGGGCCTTCTTGCAGACGCGGGTGACCCACTTGTCCTGGGGCTCCCCGTCCTTGCGCTTGAGACCCGTGAGCTTCACCAGCTCCTTCTCGATCGCTGCGCCCGTCTTCTTCGCCATGACTTTGATGTTGGGTTAGGCCCGGTCCTCGACCGGGCAGGACAGCGCCGCCCAACTCCGCACTCGCGGAGCAAGCGTGCGCCAGGAAACACCGACCACCTCACGCGACAGCCTCTCCATCGAGGGCGCGTGTCCGTTGCCGAAGGCGGTGCGGTAGGCTTCGACGAAGCGGCGCACTTCGGGAGGGGCCTCCTCCAGCGCCAGCTTCATCCAGGTCGGATCATAGCTTTCGTCCGCCTGCTGCGTGCTATCGAAAAGGGCTGTCCCCTCCTCGTCGGCGGGCGGCTGCGTCAGAGGCAGCCGGGCCTTGTAGTGACGGTTGTACCGCATCAGCATCCAGTGGATGCGGTTCTTGAACATGGTCATCGCGGCGCCGTCTCCCCGCTCGGGGTCAGAGGCTTCGAGAGCGAGCCACAGCTCGATCCGAAGCTCCTGCATGATGTCGTCGTCGGAGAGCTGGTAGTCGCTCGCCGCGCGCAACTTGCGGATCTGGCGGCGGCAGAACGCTTGGATGTTCGGGTCGTCGAACTCGATCACAGCGAGCCCTCCTGCACCATGTCGCGCTCCCAGAGGTCGCCGGGCTTGATGTCGTTCATCTGTGTCTGCGTGTGTGCCGGGCCTATTCCCGACGAAACCGATCATCCACAGTGGAGCCGGTCCAGTCCACCAGAAAGGCGGAAAAATGATTCGCCTACAAGAAGCCCCGCAGAGCGCGCCGAAGCTGCTGCTCGGTTGCATCCCCGGGGTCCTTCACACCGTCGATGGGAAGGACGACATCGGGCTTGACGAGGGCGAGCTGTCTCGCCAGCTCGAGGGCCTGCGTCTCCGCTCCACGGTCGAGCATGATCACGGTCTGGCGGGCGAGGCTGCCCATCGCAGCCAGGACTTTGATCTTCTCGGGTCCTACGCTGTTGGACAGGATGGCGCAACCCACGACACCGGGATCATCCGGCATCGTGTCGAGCTTCGTGGTGACGCTGAACGCATCGAAGGGGCCCTCCACGATCACCAGCAGATCATTCTCGGACAAGGGGCGACTTTCATAGCAGAGGTGCTGGATCGCTTCGCCCGAGGGGTAGCTGAGGTACTTCGCTCGAGCAGAGCCGATCGAACGGCCCGACCACCCGGCCAGAAAGCCCTCCTCCCACGAGTAGAGGGGGAAGATGATTCTGTTCCGATCCTTGCCATCGGCTGCCCATCGAAGCCCACCACGAACAGCATCATCCAGCGTGAAGCCGCGCTGCTCCAGGTAGCGCACGAATCGCTTCTGCTTCTTCGACGCCCCGGAGAAGCGGAACCTGTGGTGCTCGTCACGCCAGCGCACCTTCTTCACGGGCGACTCGTCCTCATCGGAGGCGGTCAGCTCCTCGAGCAGGTCCGCAGCGGTCGCGCCCGTCGTGCCTTGCTCCTCCTGCCCCTTCAACAGCTCGTAGGCGCGGTGGAGCGTGCAGCCGGAAAGCGCAACGATCAGCTCCGCCGGGGGCATCCAGTGGGAAGGATCGCGCCAGCACCCACGGATCTTTCCCGTGTCCAGCTCGATCGAGTAGTGGTGCTTCGCATCATCGGCGCAGCGCGGACAGTTGAAGCCGACATGCCCTCGACGCACGTTCGAGGTGGGGCCAACAACATGCTCGACGCCGTTGGCTTGGAGGAAGTGCATCCAATCGAACACGGTCAACTCCTACGGCTGTCGATCAGGCACTCGTGCAGGTCGCGCCCTGTGGTCAGCGACTCCAGGATGCGCTCGGCAACGCCCGCCCGCTTCTTCGGTCGGGCGACGACATCGTAGTAGTAGCACGGCTTCCCTTCACCACCCTCGCGCCGGATGCGAGCTTCCATCTGGCTGCGCTCGATGGTCGAGTCGGGCGACTCTGCGAACACCATGAACCTCGAGGCAGCTTGCAGGTTCACGCCCTTGCTGATCGCGGTGCTCGCCACGAGCACGCGCATCTTGCTGTCCTGGCGGAACTTCTCGAGGTTCGCGAGCTTCTGCTTCTTGGTCAACGCACCGTTCACGATCGTCGCCCGGTGTCCGGCGGCTCGAATCCGCTCGAGCAGCAAGGCGCAGGTAGTCTGGAAGTAGGCGACCACGATCACCTTCTCGCTCGCCGGGATCTTGTTCAACAGATCGAGCACGGCATCCGCGACGGGGTTCTCGGGGAAGGTGATCTCCACCTTCTCGCCATCGTCGGTCCGCGCTCCAAGCCACCCGCTCGACACCATCCGCATCCGGGCGTAGGCGTTGTCCACGAGCTGATGATCGCCGCGCGCCTTCCGAAGCTCGGAGTGGATCGCTTCATAGTAGGGCAGCGCCGCCGAGGGAATCTCGACCGGGACGAGCATCAACTCGTTGCCGATGCCTCCAACAGCGGGAGGAAGGTCCTGGCACTCGGCCTCGCTGTACCGAACCGATCGGTTCGCAAGGCGCCTGGCGAGCTTCTTCTTCATCGCCTGCTTGAAAGCGTACTTCGTCCCGCCGAAGTAGCCCTGCTCCTTGCGGAAGAACGCAGCACGGAACAACCCCAGCGTCTCGCCCAAGGTGTCGCCCTTGTCCACCAGGAAGAACTGACTCCACAGGTCGATCGGGTTCTTGTCGAAGGGGGTGCCCGTCAGCCCGTAGCAGAACTCGATGCGCTTCCGCATCTTGCGGAGGATGCGGAACGCCTTCGTGTTCGCGTTCTTGACCGCTGTGCATTCGTCGAGCACCAGCATCTCGAAGTGGCGCGCGATCTCGTCAGGTTCGATCGTCTTCGCCATCGACACGAGGCCCTGGTAGGTCATGACTGCGATCTCGTCCTCACCGAGCAGCGCAGCAACGCGGCGCTGCCCTGACTGGTCGATGGTCACGACCGAGGCATCGGGAGCGTGCTTGTGCGCTTCTTCCTCCCAAGCTCCGAGGTTCACGATGTTCGGGACGAGCACGAGCATCCGTCGCACCTGTCCAGCCCGGCGGCGGTTGCGGAACAGATCGAGGGAGACCTTCGACTTGCCGCCGCCCATGCCCAGCAAGAACAGGTAGCTCGGGTAGCGCCACCCGAGCAGGACGCAGACCTTCTGCGCTCGACGGGGCTCGGTGTGGAACTCGAGCCCGGCCTTCTCGATGAGACGGTCGAGCTTGCGCTCGCTCATGCGCTTGGCAACGGTCGAGTCGCGCATCGGGCGCTCGAGGAACGCCTGGACTGCCGACTTGGCGATCATCCTTTCAGCCTACGGGGCACCTTGGGCTGGCCCTTCTTGGGCTCGTCGTCATCGGCTCCGTAGGCAGCACCTACGCCGCTCGAGTGGCGAGCGAACTGACCGACCTCGTAGGCTTGGGCGATCAACACCTGGAGCCCGTCCGCATCGGTGCGGTGCTTCGCCAGGTACAGGCGAGCCAGCTTCGCTCGAGCCTCCTCTTCGGTCTGCGACATGGTGATCAGCGTGTCCGCCGTCTCGATCTTGCCCGTCGCGCCTGCGGTGTCCGCTGCTTCCACGCGCTTGGCGCGGAGCGCCGCGTGCTTGACCTGGGTCACGGAGTTGACTGCGATGTGCCGACGCTGGGCGATGGCCCGCACACCTTCCGCGTTCTCGACGAGCGCCTCCCAGCGATCGACGCCCGAGCGCCTGTGCATGATGTCCACATAGTCGATCAACAGCAGGTGGGGGATGAACCGCTCGCGCTCCTCGAGCACGGTCAGGAAGCTGTCCAACTGGTCCACCGAGAGCGATCCATTCGGGAAGCTCTTGAGGATGATCCTGCCTCGCCCCTCGAGCGCCTTGAGCTTGCGGCGCACCAGGGCTTCGGTCTTCGGATCAGCGAGCGCCGGACGGGGCTTCATCCGCATCGTCTTCCGGCGCGAGCCACGGTCTTCCGGGTCCGGCGTCTCGAGAAACCGCTCGTAGGTGACGCCCTCGGGGATGTCTCGCTTCGTCACGCTCAGGAGGCGCTGAATGAGTCGCTGGGACAACTCGGACTCGGACAACTCGAGGGACACGTACAGGACCGATAGCCCGCGCTTGAGCGCCGCAGCGGTGAGCTGGATCAGCCACCACGACTTGCCCTTGCCGGACGGGGCGGCGAACAGCCCGAAGCGGCCCGGGGTCGGCCCGGCGCTGACGCGATCCAACTCCGGGATCCCGGTGGGGTACGCCTCCTCGGGATCGGTCAGGAACCGGAGCGTGGCCTCCAGGTCGTCGATGAAGTGCAGGCCCGCGTCGAAGGTCCCGACACTCGCTTTCAGCGCATCATGAAGGGCCGCTTCGGCGTTCTCCAGCCCAGCTTCATCATCCGAGGTCAGCGATCGGAGCGCCTTCTCGAGCCCGGACTTGACCCGCTGGTAGCGGACGAAGGCGGCAGCCCGCTGGACCACGTACTTCGGGTTCAGGTCTTCGCGAGTGCGCTCGATCGAGTCGAGCAGCCTCGCGAACATAGGCGCCTTCGACTCGGCCCGCTCAGCGGCGGCGTCGAACAGGTCGGGCGTGTGCTCGCCCGGCGCTTGCGCGTGCCTGTGGCGGTAGTCGATGGCCTGCTCCGCGATCTCCCGGTACACCGGGTCGAAGTCGCGGGGCAGGACCATCGCTGCCACCTCGGCACCTGCCTCGGCGTCGTAGCACAGCAGCGCCACGAGCGCCTCCTGAACAGCGGCCTGGAGCTTCACGGAGCGGTGAACCTCGAGCGGACTGCCCGAGCATCGGTGGCTTGGATCAGGACGCCGGGACCGGCTTGGGCGGCGAACACGGCTTCCGCTTCGTCGCGGTCGTCGAACTCGAGCACCTCCCCCTTCTGCGCCATCACGACGAACCACCGGGGCACGGGCTTCTTGTGGACCACGACCTTGGAGGGGCGCGAAGCGCCGGACTGGCCGCCGGGATCGGCGGCCTCGAGACGACCAACGGGCCGGGCGCCGAGGCGCTCCTCGTCGAACTTCGGGAACAGCGTGCCGATGGTCGCGTCCTCATCCGGGATCGCGGACACGAGGTAGAGCTTCGAGGGCTCGTAGCGGGCGGCCTTGAGGAGCACCTGCGCTTCGCTGAGGGTCTCGGTCACGACCTCCACGAAGTCGAGCGGGAAAGGCGACAGGTGCTCGACCAACAGCCGTTCCGAGGGCAGGGGCTTCCACCGGAACCTGATCGGGTCCGGCGCCTGGAGCATGAAGTCGAAAGGGTTCATAGGGTGCTGGGGAGCCAGCCCGCTTGGGCGTAGCCGGGGAACTGGAGATCGACGGCTGCCGTCGCGCTGGCAGCCTGGCGCATCAGCGTCGCCGGGGTCCAGGGAGCATCGAACCCTTCGATCATACGCATCACGCATCTACCTACGACCCGGTACGCCTTGGCCCGCTGCGATTCGTCCTGGATCTTGAAGTGCTCGAGGATCCAGGGGTCCAGAGCTTGCGAGGCTGCACGGAAGCCCGCGTAGGCGCTCATCTTCTTCACCACGGAGAGGGGAGGAAGCACGACTCCCGATTCTTCCCCGAACCGTTGGTAGCCGCGCCACAACAACTCCTCGGGCGTCGAGGGTCGCGAGTCGTCGGCGGCCTCGGTGCCGAGCACCTGGCAGGCCGCCACGACCTTGGCGCGCTCGCTGGAGGTGAGTCCAGGGAGCGCGCCGAGGATGGTCGCCAGGTCCAGGGTCACGCGACCGGGGGCTCGCCAACCTGACGGCGGTACTTCACGGCGAGCTTGCAGGCCGCGCGCCACTGGCGCTCGGTCAGCATCTCGAACTTCTCGAGCTGCTGGTGGAGGCTGTGGCCGAACTCGCAGTCGTACTGCGAGAAGCCGATGCCGTTCTGCTCGCGAGCGTAGTCCTGGTCGGCGGCGACGAGCTGGGCAAGGGCCTGGCGCGCGTGATCCTCGAGGGCGCAGCAGGCCGAGCGGCGCCGGTCGCTCCACTTCATCTCGCGCCCGTCGTGGCGGGACTTGATCTCGGCCATGACCTCGACCTCGCGCTCGGACTTCTTCTGCTCAGCGACGGCGGCGCCGCGCGAGGCCATCTCCTCGGCCAGCGAAGCGGCGCGCAACAGGTTGGCGTCGGGACTCGAGGGCAGGTAGGACTCGTCCACATTCGCAGCTTCGACGCTGCCTTCGATGATCATCTGCTTGTAGGTCAGCAGCTCCACGACCCGCTGGTCCAACTCGTGCGAGGCGATCAGGCGGGTCACGTGGACCGTGTCGGCCTCCTGGCCGATCCGGCAGCAGCGGTCCTCGGCCTGGCTGTTGAGCGCCGGGGTCCAGGCCAGATCCACGAGGATCAGGTGGTGCGCGTGGGTCAGGGTGACGCCGACGCCCATCGCGCCGATGGTCCCGGCGAGCCCTTTCAGCTTGCCAGCCTGGAAGTCCTCGACGATGCGACCGCGCTCGTCGGTCGAGGTGTCTCCCGTGATCGTCGCCCAGCCCTCGCGCTTGCCGAGGGCATCGACCGGGGTGCGGTGCGCCGAGAACACGACGACGGGAACGCCTTGGGCCTCGTACTCCTCGACGAGCTGGATCGCTGCCGGGGTCTTCGCGGCGGCCAGGGCGCTGCGAACCTTCGCCATCATCTCGAAGGGCACGTCCTTCAACTCGAGCGCCTCGACCGAGGACAGATCGACGCCGCGCTCCTCCATGGCTTCGAGCACCTCGTCGCACAGGCGCACGACTTCGGCGGACAGGCCGTTGACCATCGTGTCGGTCCGCATCTTCGGGGGCAGCTCGCGGAGCACCTCGGAACGGTTCCGGCGCAGGATCACACGGCGGAGGCGGTCCGGCACCTCGGCGTCCGGCGAGCCCCAGTCGTAGCCGTAGCGGGACTTGGCACCACGGAACAGCCGGACGAAGTCCTGCCAGCCCGAGAAGGCTTCGTGAGCCACGCCCGCGATCGAAAGGAGCTGCCACAGCTCGGGCGGACGGTTCAGCAACGGGGTCCCCGTGAGCAGCCAGACGGAGCCTTCGGAGGCTCGCACGAACTCGGCCAGCTCCTCGAACTTCATGGTCCGCTGGGCCTTCGCGTTCTTGGCGCAATGCGCCTCGTCAGCGATCAGGGTGACGCCGCCGGGCGCCATGGGCAGGTCCAGGTCAACGGTGCGGACCTGCTTGCCGTCAGCATCGACGCCATCGACCAGCTCGCCGGGCAGCGACGACCAGGTGACCACGATCACCTCGCCCTCCACGGGCCAGCGGAAGGTGCGCTTGCTGGCGACCTGGGTGGCGCGCAGGTCGGGGCGCCACCGCTTGATCTCCTGCATCCAGTTGTACTTGACCGCGTTCGGCACCACCACGATCGCACGCGCCTTGCGGGGCAGCGCCACGAGCGCCTGGACCGTCTTGCCGAGGCCCATCTCGTCGGTCAACAGCGCGCCCTTGCGGGGCGCGAGCCACTGGACGCCGGTCTCCTGGTACTTGAACAGCGAGAGCCCGCGCGCCTCGAGGTCGGCGCGAGCAGCCTCGAGCGCGGCGGTGCCGGACTCGGACAGCTCGACGGCGGCGTCGGCCTCGGAGCGCAGCGCGTCCACGATCGACGGGTCCACCTGGCAGTCCAGGCCCGCGTCCTTGAAGGACTGCAACAGGTCTGCGACCTGCGACAGCGGCGCACGGTTGATCCGCTCGGCGGGGATGAACTTCGCGCCGTTCTGGTAGCAGGCGTCGCGGTACAGCGGGAACTTGTCGCGCCCGAGGAAGCTCACCGGCTTCATCGTGACGCTCGTTCCCTCGGGGTCCAGCTTGATCTCGATCATCTTCTTCTCCTGTGCTTGTCGCGTGTT
>Ga0180430_10001021_pt1 | contig 28838 bp, 28 predicted proteins | sample SS_ome_9_FD_132999 | JGI IMG/M metagenome (GOLD analysis project Ga0180430, IMG submission 132999) | Hypersaline lake sediment archaeal communities from the Salton Sea, California, USA - SS_1_S_2 metaG | ecosystem: Environmental > Aquatic > Non-marine Saline and Alkaline > Hypersaline >... | reverse complement strand
GTTGTGAGTGACGAGCAATACCTTCAGTGAGTCTTTCATCGTGGCCAAAATGGCGATAAACCTTGTCCTGGAAAAGGATAAAATCACACTCCCGAACGACTAGCTAACATAAGTGATACCAATGGTTTGAATGATTGTTCGGAAGAAAACCTGGATCGACAGGTATAACCTTAAAACTTGTCAGACCGGCTGATCGTCTGATATTGACGGCATCAAGGTGGCGCAGGTTCCGCAGCTCCAACATGCTGCGGATGTGTATAACGATCCGGAGGACTAAAGAAATGAGATATCTTACTATAGCAATTGTTGTTTGCCTGGCGACAGTCGTGGCTGCCGAAGAAATGGCCGTGACCGTCTATAACGCCGGCATTGGAGTCGTTAGCGAGGAACGCGCCCTTGAGTTTGAGAAGGGTACCAATCGGCTGGCATTCAAGGATGTGCCGGCTAAGATTGACGCCGGTTCGGTGCGTTTCGAGCTGGTCGATGGTTCCGATCGAGTCGGCATCCTCGAGCAGAATTATGCTTTCGACCTCGTTCGTCCGGAGAAAGTCTACGCACGATACATTGACCAGGAAATCGAAATGATCGACAAGGACGGACGCGCCTACACCGGTGTGCTCCTTTCGTCCAACTCAGGTTCGGTCATTCTTCGCGATTTCAACGACCGCATCAAACTGGTGCGGATGGACAACATTGCCGAAGTTTCCTTTCCCAAGCTTCCGGAAGGATTGATAACCCGCCCGACCCTCTTTTGGCTTTACAACTCCAAACATGAAGGTTCGCTGAGCACGCGCGTGTCCTATCAGACTGCGGGTTTGTCGTGGGCGGCTGAGTATGTCGGAGTATTGGACGCCGACGAAAAGAGGCTGGGACTTTCGGGCTGGGCGCAGATTGACAACACCAGCGGTAAGACCTACCAGGATGCCAAATTGAAATTGATCGCCGGTGATATCTCGCGTGCCCAACCGCAGCGAAGTCGCATGTACAGTCAGCCAATGGAGAAATTCTCGGTTGCAGGTGCCGATGCTGCGGGTTTCGATGAGAAGGCATTCTTTGAGTACCATATGTACACTCTCCCGCGCAAGGCTACGTTGGCTGACAACGAGAAGAAACAGATCTCGCTTTTTGATCCGGCTGAAACCGGTGTCGAGAAGCTGTTCACATATCGCCCCGACAGAAATCCGACCGAAGTTGAAGTAGCGATTCGTTTCACCAACTCCGAGAAAGACGGACTGGGCATGCCCCTTCCTGCCGGTCGAGTCAGGCTCTTCAAGGCCGACGATGACGGCTCCCTCGTGCTGTTGGGCGAGGACCTCTTGTACCACACACCGCGGGACGAAGAGATCACGATGAAAGTGGGCAAGGCGTTCGACATCGTTGGTGAGTATCGCCAAATGAAGGAGAATGTCATTTCCAGCCGCGTTGTTGAGCGGCAGTTCCAGATTGAACTAAGAAATCGAAAAGATACTCAAGAGAAGGTGCTGGTTGAGAAGGCCATGTATGGCGACTGGGACGTAGTCGAGTCCACTCAGCCGCATAAACGCAAGGATGCACGGACCCTGCAGTTCGAATTGACCGTGCCCGCCCGCACCACCTTGACCTTGGATTTTACGGTGCGATTTACCTCCCGCTAGGGGGAATTGGGCGGTTGACAATCGCAAACGCTTCTGTTACATTCGACCGAATTGCGTTACGAGTGTTTGCAGTGAAGATTGGAGGTTGTTGTGAGGAAGATATTTACAGTAACGCTGGCGATCCTGATCCTGTTTGCGCTGGCCTTTGCGGCCCACGCCAAGAAGGGTGACGGAGAGAGAAAGTGGGATAAGAGAAAACCGGCTGGGACCTATATCACTTCAGCCAAAATCGAGATCATTTCCGGTGATCTTGACCGCTATCCCAACGCCATTAACTACCTGGAGCATCTGTTCCATTACTACGGACCACACGGTGATGGCCTTTTCCTGATGGCCCAGATCTACGTCGATTATCTGGATCGCGAACCGGATCTGGCCAAGAAGAAAGAGTATGTGACAACTGTTGTGGCCTATGCCGACTCGCTTAAGGCTGCCTGTGCCGACGAGAACATCAAAAAGAAGTTCAAGAAGAATTGCGAAGCCAATGCCGAGAAGATGGACTCGATCAAGGTTGTCTATTGGACTGACTTCTACAACACGGGCATTGAGAAGCTAAACGAGTTGACTGACAAGGCCAACGAACGGCAAGCCGAGACCGACGCCGGCGCCGATTCGACCACAATCGCCTTCTTCGACGAGGTGATAAACGCCAAATTTGATTCCTGTAAGACCAGCTTCGAGATTGCTATTGCGATCGATCCGAGCCAGCACAAGTCGTATATCGGCCTGGGTACCGCCTGCGGTGTGGTAGGTAAGTTTGACGAAGCAGTTCAGTGGAAAGAGAAGGCTCTAGATTTCGCCGATGATCCGGCCTCGCTGCGCCGCGACATGGGCTACGACCTCATTCAGGAGGGCGACTACTGCGGTGCGATTCCCTACCTGCGGGCTTTTGTCGATGAGAACACCACTTCCTACGACGCCGACCCGACCTCTGTCCAACTGGATACAGTCACGGTGTTCAACCTGTCAATTTGCTACAACAACTGCCAGGAATATGAGAAGGCGACCGAGATGTTCCACCTGCTTCTGAAGTACGATCCCAACCACTTGGAGGCCCTTAAGGGTATGGGCCGTTACTTCAACCAGATGGGCCAGTTCGCCGGTGATTCGATTTCCGTCTACGACGAAGATGCAGACAAGAAAGCACACTGGCAGGGCGAGCGGGATAAGATTTTCGATTCCGCCCTGGTCTACTTCCGAGGAGCTTTTGGTGTCGATCCTTCCGATGCTATGTCCACCGAGATGTTCGCGGTCATCGCATTCCTCAAGGAAGACTTTGAAGGTGCAGCCGCTGGCTTCGCAAAGATGACAGAGATTTATCCCGACGAGCCGGAGCACTTCATGTCGGCCGGTGACGCCTACCTCAAACTCGAGCAGCATGCTAATGCTATAACGTTCTATGAAAAGTCGGTCGAGTTGAAGCCGGACGAGAAGGTGGTCTGGGAACTCCTGGTCGGTTTGTACCAAGAGGTTGGAGACAAAACCAAAGCCTCTGAGGCCCAGAAGAAAGCTGACGCTCTCTAAGAATGTGATTGGAGAAGGCTCCGATGCCAGGCATTGTGAGTCAACCGTGAAATATGAGAAGGCGGCAGGTGATGAACCTGCCGCTTCTTGTTTGGGAGACGACGAGGAATTGACGTCTGACGCCCACATGCTGGAAGTGGCCTTAAGTGGTCCGCTTCGCCGAACGTTCGTCTACGCCGCAGAAGCGGAGCAACTGCCGCTGGCACCGGGGCAACGAGTGTTGGTTCCGTTCGGACGTCAGAGACGGGTCGGATACGTCGCGGGCCCAGGTAGTCTACCCGAAGGTGTGGCTGCCAAATCTATCGCATCTGTCATAGATCGCGAGTCGTTGTTTTCCTCTGAGCTTTTCGAGCTGTGCGTGTGGATCGCCGACTATTACTTCGCCAACTTGGCCGATGTGCTCTCGATCGCATTGCCTTCCAGTTTACGCGGACGAAAGCTTCTCCGGTATCAATGGAACGAGATCCCGTCCGGACTGCGAGAGCAACTGCCCAATTCGGCTAAACCAGGGAAACTGATCTCTATTGCCTCCGAGAGAGAGTTGCGTCGTGACCGGAAACTCTGGTCCGGGCTTCAGGCGGAAGAGATTGTCACGGAAGTGTGGCCGACCGAAGAGTCTCGGACTAAGCAACAACTGATCGGATACATGGCGGTTCCTGACCTTTGGCAACCACATTTCGAGCGGCGCAGGTTTAAGCCAGATATGTTCGAGGGCACCGCCTCGCGTCAGAAGCTGATCGACGCCGGATGGACAACCTACCAGACCAGGGAAGCGGTGAAAGCCGGAGTCTTGCGCCCGATCATGTCGGAGGACCCGGTTTCGGTCGAGGCGTACATTCCCGCCCGACCGGAAGTCAAGGAGATCCAGCTCAACAACGAGCAAAGCAAAGCTGTGGATTCGGTCAATTCGCGTCTTGATGGTGGCTTCTCTCCTTTTCTTCTGCACGGAGTGACAGGTTCGGGGAAGACGTTGGTCTATTGTCACATCATTGAGCGCATCCTGGCGGCCGGGAAGACGGCTCTGCTGCTAACCCCGGAAATAGCCTTGTCGGGCCAGGTTTTGGCCTACTGTCGAGGTTTTTTCGGCGACCAGGTGACCGTGATGCATTCGGCTATGAGCGAGAAAGAGCGCCTGGAGAGCTTTGCCGGCATCCGGTCCGGAAGGTACAGGGTGGTGATTGGACCCCGCTCGGCCCTGTTTGCACCGTTGGCGAACCTCGGCCTGATCGTGGTAGACGAGGAGCACGACTCCTCGTACAAGCAGGACGACCCATCACCACGATTCCATGGTCGCGACGCCGCCATAATGCGCGCACGACTCAATCGGATTCCGATACTGCTGGGGACGGCCACACCGTCGCTGGAGTCATACAACAACGTCAAACAGGGTCGGTACGATCTTGTCGAGTTGAAGATGCGACCGTCCGGCGCAACTCTGCCTACAGTCAATGTCGTCGACATGAGAAGACAGCAAATCCGAGGCGAACATCATCTGCTCTCCTATCCTCTGAAGAAGGAAGCCGAGGATAGAATCGCCCGAGGCGAGCAGGTGATACTCTTTCTCAACCGGAGAGGCCACTCGCCGCAGACCATGTGCGGTGACTGCGGCCAGGCGGTCGCTTGTCCTAACTGCCGCGTGAATCTCACCTATCACCGGGCAGGACAACATCTCTCGTGTCACTACTGCGGATACAATTGCGCCTTGCCGGAGGTGTGCCCTTCCTGTGGCTCGTCCAATCTGAGTCGCGTGGGGACCGGTACCCAGAGAATCGAGGACAACCTGCCGAGCATACTCGAGAAGGCTCGCATTCTTCGCATGGACAGTGACTCTGCCTCCGGCCGTGGCCGTCCGTTTGAGCTGCTCAGCAAGTTTGCCTCGGAGGATTACAACATCCTCTTGGGGACGCAGATGGTTACCAAGGGCCTCGACTTTCCTCGTGTGACCCTGGTGGGTATTCTGGCTGCCGATGCCAGCCTGGATCTTCCCGACTTCCGCGCCTCGGAGAAAGCCTTTGCCCGGTTACTGCAAGTAGCGGGACGGTCGGGACGAGGCGAGCGGGTCGGGGACGTTCTCATCCAGACCTACTATCCTGAATCACCACTGATCGATGATGCTGCGCGCCAAGACTACAACTCATTCTTCGAGCGAGAGATTGAGTCTCGGGAGAATCTCAACTACCCGCCGTTTTCCCGTCTGTCGAATATCGTGTTGTCCGGGCCGAAGGAAGAACAGGTCGAGGTTGCTTCGCAGAGTTTTCGGAAGAGGCTCTCGCAATACCTGGAGTCCTACCAGAAGGAGGTGCAGATTCTCGGACCGGCCCCTTGTGCCCTCTACTACCTGCGCGGGCGCTACCGCCGACACGTTTTGATTAAGACCTCACAGAAGATTCGTTTGTCGAGGTTGTTGACCGAGTGGGAACTGCAGGAACCGCGCTTTGGACTGCCGGCCGCGATTAGAATTGGTGTGGATATTGACGCCGATGACATGCTATAGCGGCTAAAAGCTCACCGGGCCTGAATTCGAGGTTCTCCTGAACGACCCGGAGTCCAGACCCGAATGAATCACGCGCTACCGTACAATGCAGACGGGAGAGTCGATGTTATTGTTCAATCAGAAACTGTGGGTAGTGAAGCCTGCCGGGCTGCTAAAAGTCTGGAATATGTGTCGCGATAGGCTATATTGGGAGCCATGAAGTCCATAACAGCCAAGAGAGTTTGCTTCCAGACGGTCGGATGCCGGCTGAACCAGTACGAGACCGAGAAGATGGCCGCCGATCTGGCACCGTTCGGATTCGAACGGGTCAAGCGAGCCGAGACGGCCGATCTCTACATCATTAACACCTGTACGGTCACGCATAAGGCCGACAAGGACTGTCGCTATCTGGCCCGTAAAGCCAAACGCGAGAATCCTGAGGCCAGGGTGGTTCTGGTGGGCTGTTATGTCGAGACCGATCCGGAGGGAATTGGCGGTTTGGAAGACGTCGATCTAGTGATTCGCAACAGCGACAAAGGCCGCCTGACAGAACTTCTCCCGCCCGAGTTTCCCGATCTGTTTTCCGAGCCGCAGCCTGACAGAGACTCCAATCTGACCGATTTCTATCATCGCAATCGAGCCTGGATCAAGATCTCCGATGGCTGCAACCAGACTTGCTCCTATTGTCTGGTAACGATAGTGAGGGGAGACCTCCAATGCCGTCCCGCGATGCAGATTGTCGACGAGATTCGCGACCTGGTGGCCGCCGGATACAATGAGGTTGTCTTGACCGCGGTGAACATGGGGATGTTCGAAGACAAGTCCTGCAGTCCGGCAATCAAGAGCCTGGCCGATCTCTGCAAGCTGATTCTGGACCATACCGATGTCTACCGACTGAGGTTGTCGTCAATCGAACCACAGACAGTCACCGACGAGCTCATCGATCTCTATGCTGAAGCTGGAAAAAGAATCTGCCGCCATTGGCACATTCCGCTGCAATCCGGTTCCGACCGCATTCTCAAGCAGATGCGACGTCCTTACAACCGGGAGCGTTTCCTTGAGAAATGCGCCGCGCTGAAAGAAGTGCGCCCGGGCACTATAATAGGCTCCGACCTAATCGCAGGATTCCCGGGCGAGACGGAGTCTGACTTTGGCGATTCAGTCGACATGGCCGGACGGCCCGAACTCGACTATCTCCACGTCTTTTCTTACTCCGATCGCGAAGGCACCGCTGCCGCAGCTCTGAACGACAAGATTCCGCCTTATACTGTTAAAGAGAGAGCCACCCAGCTCACTCGCCTCTCCGATGCCCGTCTGGCCGAGGCCCACCAACGACAAGTTGGTGAAACGCTTGAGGTTATCTCCGAGTTCAAGCGCCAGTCGGACGGCTTCCATCACGGCATATCCGACAATTACCTCCGCGTGCGACTACCTCGCGACCTTGACGGCGGCCGCAATGTGATTGCAGTGCGAATCACCGGTGTGGTCGATGACGGCCTGCTCGGTGAAGTAGTAGGACCGCGCTCCGCCGATTCCGAATAATCCTTTCCCATTTCCACGGCAAAACGTTCCAACTTCAGCCCCAATCGCATCCTGGCCACCCGTGTCTGGCATGACATAAGGCATTAACTAACAATGACTTATCACGTTGTACGCGTTGTTGGCACGGGGGGTGCATAAGGTGAGCACGGACAAAAGGGCATAGGAGTGCTATTTGTGACTGAAGATTTTGAGAACACCGAGATCAAGCCGGACGCCGCAGAAGAGACCCCGGCTCCGTCGTTGATGACCAAGCTAAAAAAGTTCATGATTCCCGGAGCCATTGGAATCGGCGCCATTGTGATCACAGCCGTCGTCATGACCTTTGTGATGGGTGGCGGTGAACCTGCTCCCAACGAAGAAGCTGCCGCCGACTCAACCGCGCACGCTTCCGCCGAAGCTCACCAGCCGGCCGATGGCCATGCGACTCCCGCCAAGGAAGTCTCGCATTCGGAGTCGGGCCACGAGTCGGCTGATGCTTCTCACGCCGACGACTCGCAGGTATCCTCTTCGCATCATCCGGAAGTACCTCAATCGTTGATCGCCGACGGGCACGAGGAAACTCACATGCCCGAATCGATGCCGGAAGTCGATGCACTTCCTCAGGTCGACGAGAACGATCCTAAAGTTATCGACGACATCATGCAAACCCTGGCGTTTCTCGATTATCAGCCCGAAGACGGTGAGATCCCGGGAGTCGAAACCGGCATGTCGGCCGAGGACTCGGCCAAAGAACAGAGCTGGCTGGACGAAGAGAAAGCCAAGCTAGACGAGCGGGAAGAGGATCTCCAGACTCGCGAAAGGGCTCTGGCCGAGCAGCGCCGTGAACTGGATAGGATCGAGTCGGATGTAAACAAGAAGCTCCTGAAACTCGAGCAGGCCGAAACCACGCGCATCAATGCACTGGCCAAGCTGTACGACGGCATGGATCCGCGATCGGTAGTCCAGTTGGTCAACAATCTCGATGATGCCACGGTGGTGGCCTTGTTACCCCGCATGAAAACCAAGAACGCCTCGGCGGTGATGGCGCTGATGTCCCCCAAACGGGCAGCCAGACTGTCGAAGCAGATGATAACCATAACCGGAAAGTGAGACCTGTGAACCCTGAAGTAAACATTCTGGACCAGTTGTTTGCCCAACTTGCGGGCGTCAACAAGCTGGTCGCACCGCAAGGTGAGCTGGACGACGGATTGCCGTCGGGGCCGCCATCAGGTGAGTCGTTTGATCAGGTGTTTGATCTCATCCTGGGCAAGTTTCCGGCCGACAGCGCTGTTCCCGTAAATGAGGACGCCCTGTTCGCTGCGCCGGAGGCACCTCTCGACAGACCTCTTCCGACTGCCAAGCCGACTATCAATCTGATCCCTTCGCTCGATATCGCGCCGATAGCTGAGCAACCGGGAGTTCAGATTCCTACGCCGGAGGCGGTTCCGAAGGACCCCGTCGAAGGTGCCGAGAATCCCGTGGTCTTGCCGGACGATCCGAAACTGGAGCTCCCGGAGAAAATGCTGCTGAAGAACGATTCCTTGCGGCAATTGCTGGACTCTAAGCCGATCGACCTGCAGCCGGGCAAGTATTTGATCCGGAAGACAGAAATGGTAGGCGACAGTCTCAAACTTGAGGCGGTCGCGTCGGAAGCTCCGAACTCCAAACCGATTGAGATTCGGTTGCCGGCCGAGGTGCTGGAGACCGATATCGCCCAGCCGGGACGAGTGCCGGTTAAGCCGACGACTCAGGAACGCGGACAGTTCGCGCGCCTGGCTTCCAAGCTGAACCTTACCGAGATCGAGATCAGCCAGCCCAAAACGATCAGCACCCCGAGCGAGTCAAAGATTGCGACTGAATCGCCGGATACCAAGGTCGCCAACTCACCGGTCACGCGTGAGTTTGCCCAGCCGCTGACCGTCAGCCTCACGGCCGAAGGAACCGAGCAGCCGATGCAGATCAAGGCTCGACTGCCGAAGTCCCGCGTGCAGGCGTCGGTGAAACGCGGCGATGCGAACCATGGCGAAGGCAAGAAACCGGGTGTGCCCTTTGAGCCGGGCAAGTCGCTGGTAGCAAAAGGTAACGGCATCGTGGAGCAAGTCGAAACGGCTCAGCAGCCCACGACGATTGTCGATGCTATCGGTGCTCAGAAGAAGGGCGCCATGGCGCGACAGATCAGTACGCCCACACCTCCAACCAGCGAGACTCAGCTGGACTTCGCGGTCTCTGACCGAGGTCGGGTTGTCGCCAAGCCGATCGAAGAGACTGAGCTCCCGAGGATGCCTCAGCCGGTGAGGTTCGAACTGCCCGAGAAGCTCAAAGGAACCTTGCGTCCTAACGGCCAGTCGGTGCAGATTCGCATTCACCCGGAGAATCTGGGTCCGGCCCGTCTGTCGCTGACAATCCACAACGAGCGGTTGATCGCGAATCTCGTGGTCGACAGTGCCGAGTCCAAGATGGTAATCGAAGGCTCGCTGGATCGACTTGTGACCCAGCTGGAGAAGGCCGACATCTCGGTCGATCGCATTGAGGTCAACGTCGCCGGCGAGGACAACCAGCGCGATCACCAGGCTCGCCGCCAGATGTGGGCTAAGACACAACGTCCGACCGTCCGAAAGGTCGACGAAGAAACCCTGGCTAATACAGTCAGCCCGCCACCGCCGCCTCCCTCGAACAGCTTCGTGGGGTCGTCGGGCGTGAACGTGCTGGCATAGGAGCAGATTGATATGACGGATATCAACGCCATAGGCACCGACTCAACCGAACTGCCGGCCGCTACCGGCAGTATGAAGACGCTGGGGAAGGATGACTTCCTTCGTCTGTTGGTGGCCAAGATGGAGCATCAGGATCCCCTGGATCCCATGGGCGACGAGGATTTCATCGCCCAGCTGGCGCAGTTCTCGTCGCTGGAACAGATGAACAACATCGCCGACGGCATCGAGAAGTCGAACGAGTTTGACTTTTTGCAGATGCAGTCCATCAACAACACCATGGCCGCCGGACTGATCGGCAAGGAAGTAGAAGCCTCCTTCCAGGGAATCTATGTCGAGAACGGTCAACCGGTGAAACTGAACTTCACCAACACCGAGTTCGCGCCCGAAATGAAGTTCGACATCCTCGACGAGAGCGGTACGCCGGTTACGTCGATCTGGATTGACGATGTTCAAACCGGTCCGGGATCGGTTGATTGGGACGCCCGGGACAGCATCGGCAACACCGTGCCGGACGGCTATTACACTGTCCAGGCTACCGGCTATGCTCCCAACGGAAGTGAGTTCAGCCCCATGCTGGCTATGGTGGGAGTAGTCGATTCGATCACTTATCGCGACGGTGGCGCTTTCCTCAGAGTTGACGGCACCGAGATCGCTCTGGGCGATGTTTCGACCATTCGTGGCGTCGATCAAGTGCAATCAAACAACAATACAGGAGCGGGATCAAATGGACCCCATCACTACAAGGGTAACTCCACGACAACAGCCCGTTAACCTAATCGAGATTGCCCAGCGGGGCAATCAGAACGGCCGTACTGACTCAGCCGGGAAAACGTCCTTCAAGGACATGTTCTCGCGCGAGTTGGCCGGCTCGCATCAGCTGTCTTTCTCCAAGCATGCCAATGCGCGGATGCATTCGCGTGGTATCGAGTTGTCCGATCCACAACTGGAGAAGCTGGCCGGTGCCGTTGATCGTGCCGAGTCAAAGGGATCCAAGGAGACTCTCGTGATCTCCGATGATGCCGCCTTTGTCGTGTCGGTGCCGAATCGCACGGTGGTTACCGTGTTCGATCGCAGCAACCTTCGCGAAGGCGTCGTAACCTCTATCGACTCCGCAGTGATTTTGTAAGTGAGAATGAGAAGAATGAAACGCAATAGGAACTCTTCCGGAGTCGGCCTCCATTGTGATGGAGAGGCACCGGATGCTCATTTGGAGGAATTGAAACCATGATGGCATCACTTTTTGCCGGTGTGTCCGGTCTGAAGAACCACCAGGTGAAGATGAACGTGATCGGTAACAACATCGCCAACATCAACACCATCGGCTTTAAAGGAAGTCGCGTAAACTTCCAGGAAGCCCTGGTACAGACGTTCAAGGGAGCCGGTCGTCCGACCTCGGTTTCCGGCGGTACCAACCCGGTCCAGCTCGGTCTGGGTATGCAGGTAGCTGCTATTGATACGCTGTTCCAGCAGGGTGGTCTTGAGACAACGGGCCAAATCACTGACCTGGCGATCCAGGGTAAGGGATTCTTCATCCTCGGAGACAACTCCGACAATCGGTACTACACTCGCGCCGGCGCTTTTGGCTTCGACGCCAACTCCAACCTGGTAGATCCCGCATCGGGTTTGTTCGTGTTGGGCAAGATGGCCGACAGTTCGGGCGATATCCCGTCGCTGGCTACGGTCGGTCGTGTTACCCTGCCGTTCGGACAGCAGGATCCGGCTCGTGCGACAGAGCAAGTCACTCTCGGTAACAACCTCGATTCTACTGCCTCCGACTCTACAGCAGCCCTGGAAAGTTCCGGTAGCTCAAATGTATTGAGCGTCACCGGTACCGCTGTCGATGGTGTTGGCGGTGTACATACTATCTCCGTTAGCGGCAACCAGGCTCAGCAAGCCTCTTACACCGGTTTCCGCACCGGACTAGGCCTGACCAGTACGCTCGGGGCGCTCGGTGTGGCCGACTTTAACGGCTTCTCGATCACGCTCGACGGCTCTCGTACTGAGAATATTACTGGATTGACGGCATCGTCGACGGTTGAGGACCTGATCAACGCCATTAATCAGATTTCCGGTCTGACGGCTGAGCTGGATGGCTCCAATGCGATTCAGATCACGCGCGATAAAGCGGGTGACCCCGCGGACTACGGTTTCGAGTCGAGTGCCAAGACGGCTGACAACATTGTTGGCCAGCTCTTTGTAGACTTTGTTACCGATCCCGCCACCGAGTTCACCTCGACTGGTGGCGCTGCCTCGACCTATGTGGCCACCGACACCTTCCAGCCCGACCAGGGCTCCGGCCCCGCTGCCGGCCCGATCGTCACTTCGTTGGGTCTGATCACCGATGAGACCACCGGATTCGTTACCGGAATCTCCGGTATCGGTACTGACGGAGTTTCTGTCGTAACAGGTTCGGGCGGCCTGTCTGCCACCACAGCCGGCAACGAACTGGTTATCAGGACTGAGCCGACCACTCATACGACCTCGTTGGCCGTCTTCGATTCTCAGGGAACCAAGCACACCATGTCGATAGAATTCTTCAAGTCGGTCGTGTCGAACCGCTGGGAGTGGACGGTCAGCATGGTTGGCAACGAAAACGTTACCTCAGGTGGAACCGGCTACGTGACGTTCAACCCGGATGGTTCGCTGAATACTTTTGATTACAATGGTGGCGCCAGCGCGGTGACGATCGATCCGCAGAACGGCGCGGCCAATATGTCGATCAGCCTCGATGCCGGTACCGTCGGTAACTTCGACGGCCTGACCGGATTTGGTTCCGGTAGTCATACGGCCTCGATGGTTGCTCAGGACGGTTACGGCCTGGGTATTCTTCAGAAGATTTCGATCGACCAGGTGGGTAATATTTCGGGTGTCTTCTCGAACGGTATTACTCGTGTTCTGGCCCAGTTGACGCTGGCCGACTTCAACAACGAAGCCGGTCTTCGCAGAACAGGTAAATCGATGTTCCAGCCGACCGGTAACTCCGGTGAGGCTCTTGACGGCGTCGCTGGTGGAACGATTAGCGCCACGCTGTTCTCGGGCGCGCTGGAGTCGTCCTCGGTCGATATCGCCCAGGAATTCACCGGCATGATTACCGCCCAACGTGGATTCCAGGCCAATTCAAGGATTATTACCACCTCCGACCAGATGCTGGACGAGTTGGTGAATATCAAGCGATAGGAATAGACAATGATTAAGGTTACCCGCATCAACGATACACCGCTGGTTATCAACGCCGATCTGATCGAATTCGTGGAATCCACACCGGAAACGATCATCTGCCTGACAACCGGTAAGAAGGTGATGGTCAAAGAATCGCCCGACGAGATTATCGAGCGGGTGGCTGGATTCAAGCAGAAATCAGATATCCGGGTGGCAAGCCCGGATATCGAAAATATGGTTGAAGGGAGTTAACCATGGCTCTTGACGACGAACAAACCACTGTCGACGGCGGCGAACCTACGGAAGCCGAAGGTGGCAAAAAGGGTGGTAGTAAGATGATCATGCTCATCGGCGTAGCCGTCGGAGCGATTGTGATCGGAGTACTACTGTCCATGTTCGTATTGAACCCTTCGAGTGACGATGGTGGTGGCGACGGTCATGCCGAAGTCACGGAAGAAAAACCCGACGATGGTCACGGTGACAGCCATTCCAAGCCGAAAAAGAAGAAGGACTCGCACGGCGGCGGTGACGACCACGGCGGCGGTGGTGACGGAGGTTTGATCTTCGCGATGCGTGATATCGTGGTCAATCCGGCCGGGACCGGCGGCTCGCGTTTTCTCTCGGTTTCGTTTGGGTTTGAGCTGGGATATCCGGGGTTGCACGCCGAATTCGAGGCCAGGGAACCGATCGTGCGCGATGCGCTGATTACGATTCTGTCTTCGAAGACTGTTACCCAACTGACCGATCCGAAACAGAAAGAAATAGTGCGCTATCAGATCAAGAAGCGTGTCTCCGACCTAATGGAGACCGACGAGATCAAAGGCGTCTACTATACAGACTTCGTGCTCCAATAAAAAGGACAACTGTTCGTGGCAAAGATTCTATCACAGGACGAGATTGATGCTCTGTTGACGACCGTTACTTCGGGCGAGGAGGGTATTGAAGACGAGTCGTTTGAGGATGAGAAGTTACGCTCGGTAATAGCCTACGACTTCAAGCATCCCAACCGTGTCTCCAAAGACCAGATTCGCACCCTCGAGAACATGCACGACAACTTCGCGGGCCATTACGGTTCCACGTTGTCGGCTGTCTTGCGTACGATCGTCGATGTCGACCTGGTCTCGGTGGACCAGATCACCTACTCCGAGTTCATTATGTCACTGGTGACACCGTCGTGTACTTACACCTTTGCCGCGCCTCCCCTGGAGGGTGGTTGTCTGGTAGACTTCAACCCGACTCTGACCTTCTCGCTGATCGATCGCATGTTCGGCGGCAACGGTAAGATCCTCGAAACCGAGCGCGAGCTCACCGGTATCGAGCGGGCGGTGGTCGGCCGATTGGTCGAGAAACTCTACCAAGACCTGGAACGGGTATGGGAGAACATTCTCAAGATCAAAATCGAGCAAAGAAGCTTCGAGACTAACCCGCAGTTCATTCAGATCGTGCCTCCCGGTGAAACGGTGGTGGTGGTTTCGTTTCAGATCAAGCTGTTCCAGTCGACCGGCTTGCTGACGATATGCTACCCCTATGTGTCGCTGGAGCCGATCATCACTAAACTTTCGGCGCAGAACTGGATTGACGCGACCAAGCGGAAGGCAGAAGAGTCTGACAAGGAAATCAACCTTCAGAATCTGACCTCCGTCAACGCCAATGTCTGGGCCGAACTGGCTAACGCCAAGCTGAAGATCCGCGACTTCGTCCGACTTCAGATCGGTGATGTGATTCCGGCCGATACCCGGATCTCAGCGCCGGTGAATGTATTCGTAAATAAGCGCAGGAAATATCTCGCCCGACCTGGATTGTCGGGGAAGAAAAAGGCCGTCCAGATCACAAAAGTCTGTGAACTGGAAAAGCAGGAGTTATAGGAAATGGCAGAAGAAAACGATATCGGGCTGCCGGAAGATCTGGATCCCGAATCTGAATCCAACAGCACTCCCGAGGAGTCGGCAGGCGCTGACGTTCCCCCAATGAGTGAGGAAGGTGATGCCGGCGGAATTGAAGCCGAAGGCGGCGTCTCGCCCGACGAAATCGGCCAGCCGGTAGAAACTGCGGTTGCCGAGGAAGCGTCGGAGGGCGAAGCGCCCGCAGACACCGGCGACGACAAGCTGGACGAGTTCAAAGTCGTCAACGACGACGACGCCTCAGAAGATGATGCCGAAGCCGCCATGTTGGCGATGCTCGAGGATCTTCCCGATGAGGACACCGGAGCCGCTCCGGAAGACATCGATTTCGGTACCGCCTCCGCCTCGCGTGCAGAGTTCCAGCAACTCACCGAGCCGGTCAGCCAATCCGATGCGCAGAACATCGATCTACTACTCGATGTGAATCTTCCGGTGTCGATCGAGCTGGGTCGCACGAGGATGTCGATCGAAGAGATCCTGGCCCTCGGTCCCGGATCGGTGGTTGAACTCAACAAACTGGCCGGTGAGCCGGTTGATCTCCTGGTGAACTACAAAGTGGTCGCCAAGGGAGAGGTGGTCGTGATCGATGAGAACTTCGGAGTTCGTATCACGCAGCTGTTGACACCGGAAGAACGCCTCAAGGCTCTGGGAGAGCAGTAGAATGAAGCCGCGCGCCTCATGGAAGATGGCCGCAGTCATCCTGCTGGCGGCGATCGCCGGTCTGGTCATGCTGAATATCGGCGACGGCCAGGCACAAAACGCGACGCCTCCTTTAGCAGCTTCCGAGCAGACTGCCGAGGAATCAACCACAGTCGTATCGGAAGGCCTCAAGGACTCGGTCTTTCCCGCACTGATGAAGATGGTCGGCGCCCTGTTCGCCGTCGTTGCCTGCATCTACGTTGGCCTTTTCCTGCTTAAGAAGATGATGGGCAAGAAATACTCCGGAAACCGTCCGGGGCAGAATCTGGAAGTACTGGAAACGACCTATTTGGCTCCCAAGAAGTCGGTCTCTTTGGTTCGGGTCGCCGATAAGGCGGTTCTGATCGGAATGACCGAATCGAACATGTCGATGCTCACCGAACTAGATCCCGACCAGACGGCCGAGATCGTAGAGGCATCGGAAGAAACCCAGCAAAGCGAGGGATTCGATCAGCTCTTTGGCCGCGCAGTCGGAAAGCTGACCGATCGTATTGGATTAAAGCGTAAGAAGCCGGCGCTGGAAGTGTAGCGCCAAGCACACAAACGAAAACACCGCAAGGGTGAATCGGCGATAAGGATGTTGCTGATCTTGCGGGGAAGATATAGGATATGAAACGGATACTACTGACAGTCTTGCTGTCTTTCATGGTGTTGAGTCTGTTACCGAGCGACGGTCAGGCGCAGTCCATTCCCAAAGTCTCGGTTGAAGTGGGTGAAGCCACCGACGGGGACGATCTCTCCACCACCCTCCAAATCGTGATCCTGATGACGATCCTGGCCCTGGCCCCGTCGATTCTTATCATGATTACATCTTTCATTCGCATTGTGGTGGTGTTGTCCTTCCTTCGTCATGCGATGGGCATACACCAGATGCCGCCCAACCAGCTGCTGATCTCGCTGGCATTGATTCTGACGTTCTTTATCATGTCGCCGGTGGTGTCACAGTCGTACAACGAGGGAATCAAGCCGTTCATCGACAACACTCTTCCAAAAGAAGAAGCTTTCGATGTGGCCATTCAGCCGTTTAAGCAGTTCATGCTGTCCCAAACGCGCGAGAAGGATCTCGCCCTGTTCGTCGATATCGCCAAGCTGGATCGGCCCGAAAACGCCGATGACATTCCGCTCGAGGTGCTGGTGCCGGGATTTGTGATTTCAGAGCTACGAACAGCCTTCCAAATAGCCTTCGTGCTGTTCATCCCGTTTCTCGTGATTGACATGGTTGTAGCATCGGTGTTGATGTCCATGGGTATGATGATGCTTCCACCTATCATTGTGTCTTTGCCGTTCAAGATCCTGTTGTTCGTGCTGGTTGACGGCTGGTATTTGCTGATAAAATCGCTGGTGGAGTCGTTCCACCTCTAACGTCCGAGGGAGTATTGCTATGACCCCGCAAATGGTAGTCACGATTGGTCGTGAAGCGCTTATGCTGACCCTGATGATCGCCGGGCCGATGCTTCTCTTTGGATTGGTCGTTGGTGTGATGATCGCGCTGTTCCAGGCGATCACGCAGATTCAGGAAATGACCCTGACCTTTGTCCCCAAGATTCTCGCGGTGGCGGTGGCTCTGTTGTTGTTCCTTCCCTGGATGATCAACATGGCGACCGACTTCGCCCGCCATATCCTCGAGCTTATTCCGACCCTGGTAGCATAGCCAGGGCCGGAAGACCCCTTCCTGTTCGCTTTCCGCACACTGTTCATTCGCTTCCCATCAGACCGGAACAAACGGCCCACCGTCCCCTGAGTCGGATCTTTCGTTCATTTTTCACATTTTGCAAAGCCCTGTGTAGCGGCGAGTTATGCGCGTGACAAGCTTCGTTTCAAAGTGGCACACCAATCGCTAAAGAGGTAGTCAGATAGGCCCTTAATATGTGGAAGACCGACCTTGTTTGAGTTTCTAACCTACAGTTCAGCCAAGATACAATTGCTGCTTCTGATCATCCTCAGAGCCAGTGGATTGTTCGTGGTTGCACCAGTTTTGGGTCACAAGGATATCCCCAAAACGGTCAAGGTCGGACTGCTGATAATCCTGTCGATCATGCTCACGTCGACCATGCGAGTAGAGGTTCCTCCGGTGGCCGAGAATCTTTGGCAGCTGGCTGGCCTGGCTCTCAACGAGGTGCTGATCGGACTGATTATCGGCCTGATGTTTCGTCTCGTCTTCCACGGTGTCTACACCGCCGGTTCGATTGCCGGTTACCAGATGGGATTCGCCATGGTTACGGTCTATGACCAGAACCTGGCCAACCAGGTTTCGATCCTGGGCAAATTCTGGTACATCATCGCGATTTTGATCTTCATGGCCATCGACGGTCATCATCAGATAATCTCCTCATTAGCTGGTAGTTATGAGATCATCCCTCCGGCTGGTGCCGCACCGGCCGGGGGAGTTGGTCTGCTGATGATCAAGTTCACGGCCTACCTGTTCGTGGTGGCAATCAAGATAGCTGCGCCGGTCATGATCACGCTCTTCCTGACCGACGTTTCTCTGGGCACGATCGCCAAGACGATGCCGACCATGAACGTGTTCTTCGTGGGATTTCCGATTAAGATCGCCGCCGGCCTGACTGTTATGGCCATGTCGCTCCCGGTCTTCTCCTACGTGCTGAGACAATCAACCAACTTCTTCGACGAGCAAATCCACGTCGTCCTTGCGGCGATGACAGAGGGATAGATGGCCAACGACAGCTTCCAGGAAAGAACCGAGCAAGCGACCCCACGGCGCCGGCAGAAGGCCCGTGAGGAAGGAAAGGTACTCAAGTCGCAAGAAGTCAACTCCGCGGCTATGCTGACCTTTGGCTTCCTGGCGCTGTATCTGCTCGGGCCCCATTTGGCGGCTCAGACCAAGATGCTCATGAGCTATACCTTCTCCAACGCACCGACGATTGCCTCCTCCGATCCGACGTTCCTGAAGGTCTTCAGCCATTATGTCTTCAGGTTCTTCACCATCATGGCTCCGGTCTTTGTGGTGGCCATCATCATTGCGATTGGCGCCAATGCCGTTCAGGTCGGATTCAGGATCTCTCCCAAGTCGATGCAACCCAAGTGGGAGAAGTTGGATGTCGTGAAGGGCCTCAAGCGTTTGGTGGCGGTCCGTTCGCTGGTCCAGTTGATTCGCGATTTGATCAAACTGACCATCATCAGCACTGTCGCTTATCTGGCGATTCGCAGCGAGTTCGATAGCTTCTTCCTGCTCCCCGACATGACCGTGACCCAGTTCGCGTCGACCTTCGCCTCCCTGGCCGCGAAGCTGGGGCTAACCGTGGGCGGCGTGATGATCGTTATCGCCGTGCTCGACTATCTCTATCAGCGCTACGAGTTCGAGAAGTCGATAAAAATGTCCAAGCAAGAAGTCAAAGAGGAGCACAAAGAGACCGACGGTAACCCGCAACTGAAGGCTCGCGTTCGCCAGATTCAGCGCGAGATGTCCCAGAAGCGGATGATGCACGACGTCGAGAGCGCCGATGTGGTGGTCACCAACCCGACTCACCTGGCGGTGGCTCTCAAGTACGATCCCGAGGAATCCTCGGCTCCAATCGTGCTGGCCAAGGGTGCCCGTCTGATCGCTCAGAAGATCAAAGAGATTGCCCGCGAACACAATATCCCGGTGGTCGAAGACAAGCCGTTGGCCCGCTCACTCTACAAGCTTTGCGATGTCGGCGATGTGATTCCCGACAAGCTGTTCAAGGCCGTGGCCGAGTTGCTGGCATATGTCTACCGCCTCAAAGGAAAGGTAGTCAACTAGCATGGCGACCCCGGGCACCCAGAGCAACTTCCTGCAGACCATGGCGGCTCGCTCCGACGTCCTCCTGGCGCTGGCCGTAGTCGGTATTATCGGCGTACTGGTTATTCCGATACCGACCCAGCTGCTCGACTTCGCCCTGGCTTTCAATATCACCTTCTCGATGGTGGTACTGCTTACGACGCTGTATATCACACGCCCGCTCGACCTTTCGGTCTTCCCGGGCATGCTGTTGATCGTGACCTTGATGCGTTTGTCGCTCAACGTCGCCTCGACGCGTATGATTCTCGGCGAGGCCTACGCCGGTGAGGTCATCAACTCGTTTGGTAACTTCGTCGTCCAGGGCAACTACGTTGTTGGTCTGATCATCTTCATCATCCTGGTCATTATCCAGTTCGTGGTGATTACTAAGGGTGCCACCCGAATCTCCGAAGTGGCCGCTCGGTTCACCCTGGATGCCATGCCGGGCAAACAGATGGCGATCGATGCCGACCTTAACGCCGGTATCATCACCGAGCAGGAAGCCCGCGAACGCCGTTCCGAAATCGCCCAGGAAGCCGACTTCTACGGCGCCATGGACGGTGCATCCAAGTTTGTACGTGGAGACGCCGTCGCCGGCATTCTGATCACGTTGATCAACATCATCGGCGGCTTTGTGATTGGCATTATCCAGTCCGACATGACACTGACCGAAGCTCTCCGAACCTACTCGTTGCTGTCGATCGGTGACGGTCTGGTCACCCAGATTCCGGCCCTGTTGGTTTCGATCTCCTCGGGTATCATCGTTACCCGCTCTGCCTCTAACGACAATATGGGGCGCGACCTCCTCGGCCAGCTGACCAAACAGCCGCGCGCGATCATGGTTGCTGCCGGTGTCCTGTTCATCTTCGGGCTTCTTCCGGGGATGCCGACCATGACTTTCATGATGCTCGGCGTGACCGTAGGCGGTATCGGATTCCTGACCCTCCAGGCTCACAAGAAGCAGGCGGTTCAAGAGCAGACCGAACAGGCCAAGGAAGCCGAACGCGAAGCTGCCCCGGTAGAGCAACGTACCGAGGATTTGATCAAGGTTGATACGCTCGGTCTTGAGATCGGTTACGGGCTCATTCCGTTGGTAGACGCCAACCAGGGTGGAGATCTTCTCACCCGTATCACGGCTATCCGCAAACAACTGGCTTCCGAGCTGGGGATCATAGTTCCGCCGATTCGCATCCGGGACAACGTCCAACTTCGCCCTAACGAGTATCGCATCCTGGTCAAAGGGGTGGCTGTCGACAGGTACGAACTTATGACCGACCACTTGCTGGCTATCAACCCGGGCTTCGTCGATGAATCGATCGAAGGTTTCGACACCAAGGACCCGGCGTTCAAGCTCAATGCGACCTGGATCATCCCGACGCTCAAGGAAATCGCCGAAGCCAAGAACTACACCGTAGTCGAGCCGACGGCCGTGATGGCCACGCATATCACGGAGATCATTCGTGGCGCGGCTCCGGAAATCGTCACCCGTCAGGATGTACAGCGACTGATCGAGACTCTCAAAGAAGATTACCCGGCTCTGGTCGAAACGACCATACCGGAAACAGTGCCGTTGGGTACGCTGCAGAAGGTGGTTCAGGCGCTGCTGGCCGAAAGAGTCGCGGTGCGTGATTTGGCCACAATCCTCGAGACCGTTTCCGACTACATCGGTGCGACCAAAGAGACCGATGTCCTGGCCGAGTATGTCCGCATGGCGTTGCGTCGCCAAATCAGCGACATGCACTGCAATAAAGAGAATCAGATTTATGTGTTCACATACGACCCGGCGGTTGAGCAACAGCTGTCCGAGTCGGTCCAGAATTCCAAACAAGGTCTAATGCTAATCCTCGATCCAGCCTTCACCGAAGGGCTCCTGGATCGGATCGGTGAGCAAGTGGAGAAGATGCAGACCGAGGGTCACAACCCGGTATGTCTGACCTCGCCCAATGTTCGCCTGGGTCTGCGTCGCCTGGTAGAGGCGCGCTTCGCCGGATTGGCAGTGCTGAGTTACAACGAGATCATGCCGAACGTCGAGCTGATCTCAACAGGTGTGGTGAGATTCGATGATAATTAAGTCGTTTGTCGAGCGTTCATCGGCAGCCGCCCTCAAGCGCGTGCGCGAGGAAATGGGTGGCGATGCGATCGTACTTGAGACGCGTCAGGTATTGGATTCCAACAAGCAACGGGCGGTCGAAATCACGGCTTGTCTGGACAATCCCTCGGTGGCGCAGTCATCGGTGATATTGGCCGACGAGGCGGAGCAACCGACTCCGTCGCAACCGCGCGAAACGGTGGCCGAAGCGATTCAAGAAGCCGCCTCCGAGCCGGAAACCCCGGGTAATGATCTCGAACGGCGTCTGGCAGCTCTCGAGGAGCAACTTCGTACAGCCCAGCCGGCCGAAGTGGAAGAGGCAATAGAGGACGAGCGCCAGGTTGCCTTGTCCGATCTGCGCCTCGCTCTGCGTGATGCCGATTTCCCGGAAGAGTTCATCGCGATCGTATCGAAAGATGCCTCCGACCTCTACAAGGCGGGTGACGAAGTCGCCGATATCGCCTCTTGCACCGTGGTCGATCATTTGGCTCGATTCATGACCCCGACTCTCAAGTTCCAGCCCGGCGACCGGGTGGTTCTGGTGGGGCCGGCAGGTGCCGGCAAGTCGACGACCCTCGGCAAACTGGCAGCCCAGTTGATCGTTCGTGAAGGCCGCAAAGTCACGCTGCACACTCTCGACAAGCAGAAGGTTGCGGCTGAACAGGAGCTGATCAACTACGCCCGTGTCATGGGCGCCGGTCTGGCGATTCAGGAGGAAGAAGAGAAGATAGAGTTCGCCGGCGACACCATCGCCCTGATCGACACTCCGGCCCTTCCTACCGACGACGAACGCTTTGATGCCCTTGCTACGCACATTCAGGAACTGGACCCGACGCACGTGATTGCCGTCTTCTCGGCCACCACCCGGTCCTGTGACGCAGTGGATTCGGCGACCAGGTTGGCGGCCCTGAATCCGACCGATATCGCTTTCACCATGCTCGATATGACCAGCCGGTACGGCGGTGCGGTGAGCGTGGCCCAAGAGTTGGGTATCAAGATCGGTATCGTCTCTTCGGCCGCACACGGAATTGATGCTCTCCAGTCTCCTGATCCTAATCGCATGGTCAGAAACCTACTCCCGCAGGAGGCCGACAGTGAATAAGCTGACCCTCACCCGTCGCCCCGAACGTGGCGACTCCGCCGTCATGATTTCTTTGCTGTCCGGCAGGAGCGGTGTAGGCAAGAGCGTGCTGGCTCTCAACCTGGCCGAACGGTTGGCCACGCAGGGACACAAGCTGTTGCTGGTGGACGCCGACCTGCTCGGCGGTAACCTCCACGTGTTGTGCAATCGCGCCTGCGACTATGGTTTGGGCGAGTTTGCCGACAGCGAACTGTCGTTGCCGGAGGCCGTCACCGAGATCATGCCGGGCGTCGATCTGCTGGGTGGACTTCGCAACGGACTGAGCCTCGATCCCGATGATCCGAAAGCGGCTCGCGAGTTGGTTCGCAGCCTACTGGTTCAATCAGGGCAGTATGATTTCATCCTGGTCGACCATTGTGCCGGGGTTTCGCAAAGTGCGATTCAGACCGCGGTTCGTTCGGATATCAATCTGATAGTCCTCAATCCGGAGTTCAGCTCCATCACCGACGGCTACGGTCTGTTCAAGCTTTGCACAAAGAAGGATCGCGGTCTCGATTGTCGTCTTCTGGTGAATCGCGCCGAAGACAGCGCCGAAGCTGACTACATATTCCGTAAATTCGTCGCTCTGGCCGAGCGTTTCCTCGGTCGGGTGCCCACTTTCATGGGCCATCTCCATGAAAGCCATTCAATTAAGCAAAGTATCGCGGCTCAGCAGGTTTTGGCGCAAATCGCGCCGGAATGCCGGGCTCTCTTAACGCTCGACTCGATGGCCGCCAGGCTGGCCGAAAAGCTCTCGGCCGAGACGGTAGTCTCGTTGGAGTCAGCGTCCGATGTAGATCAAAAGTCTTTCACGATAGCCGATATAAGGGAATAACAATCAAATGGTTACGATGAGCAAATCGCGGACAAAAGCAAGCGCCGCTTCCAAGAAGCAGGCAGCTCCCACGACCAAAGTCACTCGGACCAGAAGAACTCGTCGCTGGGATGTCTCCGATCGGGATTGGGCACGTTACCAAAAGAGCCACGCCCCGGACATCCGGCAGAAGCTCTTGAACAAGTATCTGCCCCTGGTGCGCAATGTGGCCTCGCGCATGGCCATGGGTTTTCCACGGTCAGTCGAACTTTCCGATCTGGTCAATACCGGAGTGATCGGTCTGATCGAAGCTTTCGGAAACTACGACTCCGGCCGCGGTGTCAAGTTCGAGACCTACGCCGTGCCGCGTATTCGCGGGGCTATCCTCGACGAACTCCGGGCCCTCGATTGGGTACCGCGCTCGACGCGCGCCAAGTCGCGTGAGATTGACCGGGCCTACTCCGGACTCGAAGGAGAACTGGGCCGCAAACCGCAGGCGGTTGAAATCGCCAAACGTATGAGCCTCACGATACAGGAGTTGCATACGGCTATGGATGACGTTCACGGTACCAACATTCTGTCTTTGGACGAAGTCATTTATCGCGAGGACGACAACCGTCAGGTCCCGCGAATTGAAACTATAGTGGACGACAAAGTTCACAACGTACTCGGTGAAATCGAAAAGGGCGAACTGCGCACTTTCCTGGTGGTGGCGATCGATCGCCTTACCGGCCAGGAAAAGCTGGTTATCGCTCTCTACTATTTTGAAGAACTGACCCTCAAGGAAATCGGTGAGGTCATGCACATCTCTGAATCGCGCGTATCGCAGATTCACACCCGTGCCGTAGCCAAGCTTCGCGGCATGGTCAAGGAGAAGTTCGCTCTGACCGGTTGATTTGACGGTGCAAAACGGAGGAAGTGCGATGGCCCAGGATATCGAGAGGGCCGACAATCTGTATGGCACAACCCCCGAGCATGGCATCAGCCAGATTGTGCGCTCTAACCGTGAGAACGGAAAGAAAAAGAAGAAATTCGCACAAGAGTTGAAGAAGAAGCTGGAAGAAGAAAAGGAAAAGGAACGGCAACGCGATCAGGTGGTCCTGAGTAGCGTCGAAGACGACGGCGACAAAGAGACCCCGGAAGATAAACAAGAAGCCGCTCCTCAAGATGAGCAGGTCGAAACAACCAGCGACACCGACGGAGACGAATCCGAATCCGAGTCGCCGCATCGAATTGACCTGAAAGCGTAGCTAAACGAGAGGTCGGGAAAGATGGAACTTTCTAATGACATGATATTGGATATCGCCCTGAATGCCGCGGGATATATCGCAGCCGGATTCCTTGCGATCGTGATCTATTCCATGTTCGGCGCCAGGCGGAGGAAACGTCAGGCATTGGCACCCGCAGTGCGTCGCACCAAAGCCAGGCCAGAGTCCAAGGCAATCGATGCGGAGGGACAGTTTATCAGTCTGGCGGGAACGCCGTCGGCCCCGCCGACAACTCCGGCTGCTGCAGCGTCCAAACCGGCTGCGCGACGGAGAACCGAATATGGTGATCGGGCCGACGTGGTTCGAATCGCCAAAGAGATGTTGAAAGCCGGTGCCTCTTCGGAGCGCATCCAGCGGCTGTTACCCATTTCGGAAGCGGAACTGATGCTTCTGAATTGTCAGGAAAATTAGGATTTCTTTCTGGAGATAAACATGGCGAACGAAAGCCCATTTTTCACTTCGCGGATCGAGTGTCCGATCTGCAAAACAGTCAACGAGCTGGAAACAGTTCGAGTGGGCGCCTATGTCGAGAAAGGCCGAGATACCGACTTTTGCCCGACCGAAATCGAATGGCGCTACGCGCGGTATCAGAACTACAATCCGTTGCTGTATTTTACGGCCACGTGCGAGAACTGCTTCTACACCCGGGAGTTTAACAACTCCTTCAAGGAGTGGAAGAAGGATGCCAACTTCACGACCTACCGTTTGAAGTCGGTGAAGCCGAAGCATCTGGATATGCTGGCAGCTGCCGACTCGGTAATCAAGCGGCTTGGCGAAGCTCGCGATCCGGCGGCCCACCCCAACGAAACGGCCGTAATCAAGCTGCATCTGGCGGCTCTGGACGAGGAGTTCTGCGACCATCCGAGCTACCTCGATCTGGGACGCTTCTATCTTCGCATCGGCTGGGTGTTCCGGTCGATGAACAAGGTGGAGAATCCCTCCCAGCAGCTGGTCAGAGGACTGATCTCGGAGCTGGACAATTGCTACGGATCCATGGACATCACCATGGAAGATTACACCAACCATCTGGTGTCGTTCCGGAAGCACGCTGAGTCCCAGTTTGAAGCTCCCGAGCTACCGGCCGGGGTGAAATCCCAGATGTTGCCCTTCAGGGAAGGCATGACCGAGGGAATCGACAAATGTCAGGACAAGCTCAACGGCTTGCGCCGCGACATGGCCTCGTTGCAGGAGGTGCTGAACGAGTACAAGCAGACCGTTCTCGGCACTGAGGGTGGTTCGGCCAACATGAACTTCGGCAGTTCCCCTTCGTTCAACGACTTCCTTCGAGATGTTCGCAAGACCTGGGACGGTGTAGCTCTCAACGAGCAGCAGGCGCTGGAAAAGGCGGTGCAGTATTACGCCAAAGCCTTCGAAGGCGGCCGAGATATCTCGCCGGGTTATCAGCAACTTCAGGCTTCGTATCTCATCGCAGAATTGTCCCGTCGCATAGGTGACCACGACGGTGCCCGTCAGTACTTCAACAGCACCATCAAGTACGGACAGGATTTCATCTATCGCAATCGGAATGATCGTTCCCGCACAGCCCTGGCTCGAAAGATCCTGGAGCTGGCAATCGAGCAGGGACGAACCAACATGGAAGCGATAAAGAAGTAATAGGATAGACTTAAATGGCTGTCGCGGAGTTGACGCTACCCAGGCTGTCAAAACCTTTGAGGCTCTGGGAAAAGATTGAATTGGTAGTGGGAGAGGGAAGTGACTCCGGTCACTACGCCGCCCGAATCGAGGATTTTGCCGGAGACGGCATTGTCATCGACAGTCCCGAATTCATTTCGGGAAGCACCTTGCTGCGGCAGGGAAGCAGCGTCCTGGTCCTGATTACCCGAGACGATGCCGTCTACCAATGCTACTCAACGATACGGAAGCACCGAAGCGAGGGTGGCAACCGATTCCTCCTCACACGGCCGCGCCAGGTAACGCGAGTTCAGCGCCGCCAGTTCGTTCGTATCGACATGCTGACTCCGGTTCAGTGGGCACGTATAGATACGATCCTGGACTACGATGCTTTCGACGAGGCTCTCGACTGGATAAAATCCTCCAGCCTCAATATTAGCGGCGGGGGAATCCTCCTGCGAGTCACTCCCGACCTCCATGTTGGCGACAAACTGCTCCTGAGGATTGGATTGTTTCCCGAGCTGGAACTGCCCGAGATCGTGGCGGCCGTCTGCCGGCGCCGGGCCCTCAAAGATAAGCAATGGTTGGCCGGTGTTGAGTTTATTCTTCAGGATCATCTCGAAAAGCACTTCTCCCAGGACGAACTGGACTGTTTCCCCAAATCGGTGAAGCAGTATGATCGGGCCGGCCAGAATCGCCTGGTCACTTTCACGTTTCAGAAGCAAATCGAACTCAGACAGAAAGGACTGCTCTAGCCATGGCCCTTGACTTGATACATCCAGGGGGCGAAGAGGTAACTTTCGATACCGAAAAACTGGACCTGTCATCGTTGGTGGGGCGACCGATAGTAGTTTACTCGGAACAGTTTCCCGGCAAGCCGCTCAAGACAAGAATTATCGAATGCAGCGGGCAGACTATCTCGCTGGATCGCGGTGGCGCCGAGCGCAATGTCGACAATCTGGTGAACAACCAGCGAGTAACGATAAAATTCGAATACAAAGGTCAGACCATAACCGCCGAGGCGCTTTTGAAGCGTCATGGTGGTGGCAAGTGTCGCGTGATGATGGGGGAGAAAGCGATTCCCCTCGTCAGGAGACGCTTCTATCGGGCAAAGCTGAATCTCATTGCCCGACTGGCTGTCCTGCACGCGCCCTCTTTCCATGCCTCCAAGCTCAAGAAGCTGCGCTGGATTGAGGCCGAATCGGCGGATATCTCCGGAGGAGGAATTCTCCTCGACCTTACCAGTCGCCTGGAGGCCGACACCAAGCTCTTCGTAAGTGTCGAGCACGACAAGTTCGAGTTTCCGGCACTGATGCTTGGCACGGTACGTCATTGCAGTCAACCTGTGACCGGCCACTTCTATACCGGCGTCGAGTTCCTTACACCTGAATCGGCGCGTGAGGCAGTGCCCGAGGCCACGCTGGCGGCTTTGCCTAAGACCGTATTGCAGTTCACTTCGCAGCTAAGAGCGGAGTTGAACCGTCAACTGATTTCATGGACAAAAGACAACCACTTGATATAGGCTACGCGAGGTAACGATGAATAGCTCACAAGAAACCTACGACGAAAGCGACAATACGACCGTCGCCGAACCGACCACGGAAAGGCGCAAGTATATACGCATTGAAATCGAGTCTCCTGCCGCTCTCGGGCGGATCAAGGATATCTTCGGCAATTTCTGGCCGAACTGCGACGAGTATCCTGTAAACGGTTCAATTCTCAACATCTCTGCCGGCGGCGTACTGCTGGATCTGGAAGAACCGGTCAACGAAAACGATATCGTCGCTCTGAGATTCCATTTGCGCGGTTCGGAACCGATCCAGGGCGTACTTGGTATTGTCAAGCGCTGTGAATCGGACGAAGCCGGTAACCTGGCGGGAATCCGCTTCGTTAACCGCGAAAAACTAAACGACCATTTGGCAGCTTCGGAAGTTGACCTGTTGTCACCGGACTTCTGTTGTTTCGGCAGTTCGGTCGAAGATGCCATTAATCAGCGGCTCCAACAGGCGCAGGTGTAACATGCTGTTCCGGGGACATTGGAAAGCCCTGCTTGTCGTCGTTGCTGCCTCGCTCTGTGCATTAGGAAGCATCTCGGGATCGGGTCTCAACAGAACGCTCATCTTGAAAGTTGAGGGTGACGGTTCGGCATGGGCGGAATCCCGCCTGGCCGAGCACCTCACGCTAGCTCTAAGTCGGTATTCGCACCTCAGGGTGACCGACGCCGACAAGCCCGGAAAGATCGGACGGCCAGAATTTCCGGCCGACCGGTACAATCTGGACAGTCTGGTTAACTGGGGGAAAGAAGTCGGCGGGCGATATCTTCTTCATGTGGTGGTTCGCTCGACGCGCCTGGAACGGCATCGCGATATGCACGTTCCCTTCCTGATCCATCGCTACTCCAATGTCGGGATAATCGAAGGCGAATTGCGCTGTTACGATCTGACTTGGGGACGAACCGTCGTCGCCGAGCCGTTCAGAATCAAAGCTCAGGCGAAGATGGTGATGCAGATGTCGATTGACAACGATCGCC